>Ga0078972_1001867_pt1 | contig 74391 bp, 64 predicted proteins | sample YelNatPaOPGAMG01_FD_67568 | JGI IMG/M metagenome (GOLD analysis project Ga0078972, IMG submission 67568) | Hot spring thermophilic microbial communities from Obsidian Pool, Yellowstone National Park, USA - OP-RAMG-01 (SPADES assembly) (version 2) | ecosystem: Environmental > Aquatic > Thermal... | reverse complement strand
GTCGGTACCGGGGAGATGCGAAGGGAAAATGAGCGAGTGCACGCCCTCTGCCAAAAATACTCCTTCTACAGCTTCGAGGGTACTCGAAACAAGGGTGACTCGTGCATTTACGAATACGGAGCGATAAAGTACCCCACGAGCCTGAATAAGCATTTGACCGTGAACCTCGAACGTTTCATGATACGCGCCGTGTTTGCACTCTACCCGGGCCCCTCTCGCAAAGCGATATGGATCATCATCGATAGCATCACAAACGATAGTAAGAATGAACAGGAGATCGAACTTGTTCACGAGAAGACATCATGCAGGAAAACGAATGAAGCTTCTGTAATCCGTGCGGCTATACAAGAGCACCGTGCAGCACTGGGGCTGGCGAGTCCAGCAGAAAAGATATCAGAGTTGATAAAAGATAAGAAAAGATACGATCGCCCCGTCCTGCGCTATTCCATATTCCTGAACGGAGAACTGGCACGCAGGGCCGATATGGAGCAGGGTTTGGAAGCAAATGCCGTGCCGGAGAAACGGGAAGCTGCGCTTCTGGCGAGGCATTTCAACGTCGTTCGGTTACGCGAGATCAAGTCCCATTTGTGACGATCGACTCCACAGTCTTTCAGGACATCATGAAGGAGATCTGTCCGGATTTCGATGTCAGCAGGGAGGTGTTCTCCGGCGAAAACCGGGAGACGTTTGAAATCGAAGATATTCTGCTTCGATTTCAAACGCCTCAAAGTGAGCAAGCAAAAGCTATCCGCGGGGATGATCGAAACCGATGGCGTAGCCATGTGTGTTGACTATCGGCGGTTGAAAAGCGATCGTCCTGGCCCGTCTTCGATATTGCCCGTGACGAAGCATGAAGATGAGAAGGAGGCGGGTCCTGCGACGCAGGAGGTGGAGGATAACGGCTTTATCGTTGGCGCGGTGAAGCATGATGAAAACAAGAAGGCGGATCCTGCCACGCAGAAAGTGCAGGATAACGACTTTGTCGTTGGCGCGGACCCTGGGAACACGAATATCATAGCCATCGCAGTACCGAAGCGTGCGGAATATGGTCACGACGGTAACTTGCGCCAGAAGGACATGGGTCTGTCGAGATTCTCGACAGCGAGATACTATCGAGAATCCGGTATAATGAATGTGAGGAAGAAAATCGAGACATGGAATCCAGGAATGAAAGAGCATCTGGAAGCGATGAGCGAGGTGACGAGTCGCGGAGCGGACTGTAAAGCTTTTCGGAAATTCATGAGTGTACGTGTTCCTCATTGGGATGCACTGCGGGAGGAGTATACAAAGCCCTGGTGGGATCGTCTACGTGTTAATCTATACTGTCGGAAGGAAGCTGCATTCAAGAAAATTTTCGATGAGTTCAGCGCCTTGAAGGAGGATGAAAGTCAGAGGCTCGCATTAGCGTACGGAGCAGGGCGCTGGGCTCCGAAAAAAGGGTGTACACCAGCTCCAACTACACGAACATACAAGGAGTGCGCAAGGCGTTTCGCTACGATACCTGAAGATGAGTTCCGAACATCGTATACATACCATGGACTCGGGTGCACATTTCAAAAAATCGAGATGGGAAACTGTTAACGGAGCCCTGAAGATATAAAAAAGTACGGACCGCTGACAGAAGAGCAACTGGAAAGAAAAGCGAAGGCTTGAGGGCTACTCGCATTAGTAAGTACAACCAATGGCAAGAAACTTATGGGATTCCTGTATCGCGACTTTGAGGCCGCTATCAATATAAGGGCATGTGCGGTGCTGGAGAATAAACCTCCAGAGTTGACACGAGAGAATTTTATGGGGCAACCTGTCAAAGTGGGACTATATGAGAAAACTATGAAACCAGTAGCAGGTGGCCGGTCGAGAGAAACTGGGAGGCGTCTGCAGCTCAGTTGGCGACTTCGTGTCTAGGGCGCGGGTCACGCGCCACTACTGTACTTCCGACCGCAGCAGCGTTTGGTGGGTGAAGGCAGCACGCCTCATTTCGAGTGCTGTGCTCGAGTTTCTACCCCAGCTGCGGCAACTTTTGCGGATAGCCATTTCTCGCCAAGTGTCTCGTGTGTTCGCAGGTACCTATGGCTCGTCGATGGAAACTAAAGCTTCCAGAGCTGCGTTTCCTCAACTGGCGGCGCTGGGAAGCCTACACGGACAGTTGGGAGACGTCCTCTTCCACGGACGTGGAAAAGCTCGTCGAACCAGCACACCGTGAAACGCTGTCGCTTCCAGACACCAGCGAGGTGCGTCGTCTACTTGCCAGTCTTGCACCGTTTGAACTAGAGCGTCTGCAGTCAGTTCAAGCTGTATTCTGGCTGCTGAAGCCGTTCCTGTGGCCGCGGGAGTGGCGCATCCGGTTCTACGTGGCGCTCACCTTCGTGCTCACTGTTGCGGGCAAGGTGCTGACGGTGCTCGCACCGGTAGCGCTGAAACGCGTCATTGACGCGCTCGCGTCAGCACCCGTTGGCTCGTCCACCGCTGCTGTTCGCAAGGCAGTCACCTACACCGTACTATATGCAGCGTCACGCTTTGGTATGCAGCTGCTGAACGACGGCCAACGCTATGCATGGCTAACTGTCTCGCAGACGGCAACTCGTGCCATAGCCTTGACGACTTTTGCGCATCTGCACTCGCTCTCCATCGATTTTCACTGGCAGAGACGCACTGGAGAAGTCATTCGCGTTATGGACCGGGGCGTCGCATCCCTCGGTGAAGTACTCTCGGTTTTCGTATTCACCGTATTCCCAACCGCGATTGAGCTCTTGCTAGTGCTCTGGGTTTTTTTCGCCATGGGAAGCTTCTGGATTGCCATCACGGTACTCGTGTCGGTCCTGGTATACGGTGTGTACAGCAAGCAGCTTACCGAATGGCGAACGTCGTACCGCAAACTGTACAATGAGCGCGATAACGCCGCGGAGGCGCGTATGGTTGATAGCCTCCTCAACTCGGAAACGGTGAAATTGTTTACAGCAGAGGCGCGAGAAGTCAACCGCTACACGGAAGCCTATGTAGCGCTGCAGGAGAGCGAACGCACCCTGATAGCTACGCTGGGGCTGTTAAACTCTGGACAGTCGGTGATCATTAGTTTGGGTGTTGGTATCTCGATGGTTATGGCAACGAGGCGCGTGGCACGCGGCGAAGCGAGCGCCGGCGACCTCGTCATGGTGAACGCCTACATCCTGCAGCTGTATCAGCCGTTGCGGTGGCTCGGTTCTGCATACCGGCAGATTATGAGGGCACTTACCGATCTGGACAAGCTCTCAAGACTTCTTGCCCTGGAACCAACCGTCCGAGACTTGCCTGGTGCGCCAGCGCTGCGCCGTCGACACGGACAAGTGGAGTTCCACCAGGTGACCTTTCACTACGATGTCCTGTGGAGCGGCACGGAACCGGGTGCAGCGACGCGGGCCCAGACGCCCAGTACCGCCACTGACACTGCCACTGCTACTACTACTAGTAGTAGTAGTAGTGGTGGTGGTGGTGGTGCTGGTGGTGTTCACAACCTGAGTTTTACCATTCCGCCCCAACGGGTCGTTGCGGTTGTCGGTCCGTCTGGAGCCGGAAAGAGCACCATCGTGCGTCTGCTGCTTCGTCTGATTGACCCGCAACAAGGTGCCGTCTACATCGACGGTCAGAATATTGCACATGTATCCCAGCAGAGTGTTCGGCAGGCGATTGGCGTCGTCGCTCAGGATCCTGTCCTCTTCAATGAGACCATTGCGTACAACATTGCATATGGTGTCGATGCCGCTGCCACACCGGCTTGTATAGAGGCAGCGGCACGAGCCGCCCATATCCATGACTTTATCACCAAGCTCCCTGACGGTTATCAGACGGTCGTTGGCGAACGCGGCGTGCGACTTAGCGGCGGCGAGAAACAACGCGTCGCCATCGCTCGAGCGATTCTGAAGAATCCCTCCATTCTGGTGCTGGATGAGGCCACCTCGGCGCTCGATACCGCAACGGAACGGGCGATTCAAGCCAACCTAATGGAGATGCGGACGGGACGCACGACACTCGTGGTGGCACATCGCCTCTCCACTGTCATCGACGCAGATGAAATCCTCGTTCTGAACGGGAACGGTGAGATTGTCGAGCGTGGTGCGCACGCCGAACTGGTGTCGCGACCTCAGGGCGCTTACCGCGCCATGTGGGAAGCCCAGGCACGCGCCCAAGTCACCACATCGGATAGCGTGCCAAGTACGACGGCATGAGCAGTTGCACTTGGTCTCGCGTTCCGTCTAGTCAGGTATAGGAATTGCAACGGGCGCTGAAGCAGGTCGCATTCGAGGCGCGTGTGTGGCAGCGTCGCTTGGATAAGTGTGTTCATCCGACGTTGCCGCCATGCAGCATATTGCAGCAGCGTATAGCACAGCGCAGTGAAGCAAAACTCGATCAACACGAAGCACAAACAAGTTGCCGTCAGTGTCATGGTCCGATGTAGCTGCGTCATTTGAGTGTGCTGCTGTTGCTGCTGTTGGCGAGACGCTCGTCCGACAAGCCGAGCTAGCTCAGCGAGCGTTCAAAATCCGGCTCTGTGGAGATGAACAGATCCATGAGGTTGCTGCCGCCAACGCCACCGCTGCTGCTGTTGCCACAGATAGCTCTATCCCGAGTATGGTCCAGGAGAAGGCTCTCAACAGCCAGATCCTGAAGCAAGGGCGGCGACGGGCTTCGGGTGAGCGCTCCTCCGCTAACACAAGCCAACATACCACTAAAGCTACCGTCAAGCTCGTAATCTAAATGAAGCCCAGCGCCAACAGCACCTCGTCGAAATGGCGAGAAGCGTTGCACGCCGTCGATGAGCGGCGACGCGTACGGTGATGATGCTCGCCGAAGTTTAAGCGTCCCGCCCGGAGACACCGTTCCCGGATGCAGCGTTTCTCCGCGTTCCTGTTGACGTCGAAGATTCAGCACTTCGCCATGAAAATCATCGACAGCATCCTCGCCAACGGCATGCAGGTGCTTGTACCTCGGAGGCGTAGTGTGGCCCTCTGGATCCGGAGCCCCGTACGCAACGTGCTCGGGTCGTGTCCGGTCGTCGACGTCGTCGCCCACGAAATGCGTCCGCAACGCCACTGGTGATGCATCACGCCGCTCTGTGTTAAGTCGGGCAATACGCACGCCATGCTGACATGGAGCCGCGGACGACGCAGCGCCGGCAACTGCTGCCGATGCGACGGCGCTTGCGCTGCCGTTGCTGCGCTTTCCTGGGCCTCCCTGGCGAGCATTCGCAGCTGCTGTGTACATGAATGCTGCACTGGATTGCTCAATGGTAACCGTCGTCGCGATGCTAGTGGCACTGCTTGCGTCAAGCGATGTCCTGATTCCTGGTTCCCGACAAACACTTCGCATGGGGAACGGTCGAATGCCGTCATGTCCGGCCGAAGGCATCGTTGCCAACCCGGCGCCAGCCGTTGCCGCGAAGGACAAACGTGTCGGTGAGCTGCCGCTCGGTGCCATACATCGCAACGGCGACGCCAGTTCGACAATACCATCCACCGCTTCGAGCGTGCGGCTGCTCCCGGTCGGCGATGCTGGAATGCTGAGCGGGGCTCCCGAGCCCCACGACGCGTACGACTGCGCGGGTGCTTCGAACTCCTCGATGTCGGCACGCAGGGCCGCTTCATCGAAAGCAGAGGCCTCCACATCTGCATTGCAATCACGATTGTTCGCTAGTTGCGTATCAAACGTCAGGGCGGCTATTGGATTATGGCCCCGATCAGGCAATGCCGCCTGCAGACTGTTGTAAATCGCTGCTTCCGCTCCAAGTTTCTGTGGCGCAGCAGCCCGCCACGGGGCTGCATTTGCATCTGGCGGCACTCGGGGGTCTTTTTTGTGTGCCCGCCTGCGCAGCGCTGGTACCCAGGAGCCGTCAGCGACGTCCATGCCGTTGCGCTCTGCAACAGGCGCGCGTTCATTGCAAATCCGAGCCCGATCCGGTCCATTGCTTTGCAAAGAAAGATTCGATGTGAGCGCTGCACCTGCATGTCGTCGATGCTCTCCACCAATGCCGGCACTGAGCAGGTAACACTCGATCGCACCACCGCTCGAACGCACATGCAACTGGTAAACGACCGCCTTGGAGGCTCGGTTTCTTGCTTTGGGATCGTCTCCCCAGAGTAACTCGGTTCCTGGGGGCGCTTGCACTGCGATAACCATGTGTTTCTGAAAAATCGACAAAGACAGAATATCTTCATCAGTCAGATAAGCATAGCGCATGACTTTCTCGGACGTACTCAAACGACGTAGATCGTCGCGCAGGATGCGAATCTGTTCATCAAGTAGACGGTCCGACTTCTCCAACTCGAGAATCTCCTCGCGCAGACGAAGGATCTCCTGGTCTGCAGCCAAGTCGACACCGCAGACAACGGCGTTTCCGTCGGTAGTGAGCCCTGCACGTTGGACGGTCGCTGTTTCGGTCTTGGCAGGTGCCTCCCCGGATGCGTCACGATTCACAGCAGCTAGTGCGGTCTTGCGGGTGTCGGGGTTCCCAGCAGCGGATTCTCCCATTCCTTTCCATCGGATGTGGTTCTTGCCTTGTTTCTCGATGATCCCGACGCCCTCAAGCACATTGGTAATGTCATATATCCGTCGCTTCTTCACACCCAAGCGTTCCGCTACTGCGTTCAAATCCAGTAAACCGTCGTCCGTTTTAAAGACTAGATCGAGAAACCGGCGCGTCAGCTTAAAGAGCGAGCAATCCTGACGACAACCGCTGCGCCGTTTCGCGACCTTGGCCCCCGACGCTCCTCCGCTGCTGGTACGCGGCGTGCGCCCCAGGTCCAGCTCGTCCCCCTGAAAACGATCGTCTGGCGAGCTACTGAGTCCATCGTTCGGGGAACGAGCCTGCAACGGAGCGTCCGCACCGCCAAGCAAGGCCGACGTTACGGGCGACGTCAAACAGGTCTCACTATCGAGCAGCGGGCGACCCAGCCAACGCTTGACGGGAGTCGTCGCCGACTCACTCAGCTCCAAGGTGCCATGACGACCAGTGCCTCCGTCGGTTTTCGAAGTAGACCGCGACTGCCGGCCGCGCGACCTCGCCGTACTCGCGCTCGGAAGCGCATCGTCGAGGACGGGCGAGAACTCCACACTCCCCCGAGGATAGAGCGTCGATCGCCGGCTGCGCGCCTCGGGCGTAGCGGCAGCAGATTCGCTCATGTGTTCCGGTTAACGAGCAACAGCCCGGTGAACAGTTAGCGTCTAGGTTGTGCACCTGCACAATAAGCGACTCAATAGTGCACACACGCACACACACGCAAACACACCGCGCACCAGGGCACTGTATCGCAGGCAGACCCTCCGTGGAGCACGCAAAATGTAACGGCCTTGCGGGAGCACGTCACACACGTGCTGCCGCCAGATGTGTACAGAGGCGGCGCTCCGACTAACGCCGCGCGCAGATCATCCGCCACCGAAGGCGGCAACGGCGATGCAGCGTATCGACGCTTCGATGCACGCATCGCCGCCAATTTCCCGCGCTTTCGCTACGTGGCGCCGCGCGTCACGAGTTTCGTTACTGCAGCGGGCGAGCGGGCGCGCGTGCGCCTGCCCTACAGCGTGTGTCCGTGCTCTGGGAAGGATCGATGGCGGTTTCCCGCTTGCTTTACGCTCGGATCATGGGATGCACGATCGCGTCGATCATGACCGTTGATACGCGAGCAGTGCATGAACGGACACGTGTCCGCTGTATGCAGCGCTACAGAGGCACGGCGTCGATACCGATGCATGCACACTGGAATCGCGTGCGTGTGCGTGCCACCTGGCGCTGCATGCAGCGGACACGTGTTCGTTTGGGCATATCCCTGCGTCATCGCCTTGGCGTTCGGCGCTGCGAGCATTCGCCCGTCGAAGGCGATGACTCAGCGGTATCGCTGACGCTTCACCGGACGCATGTCCGCGAGGCAACGGTTTGGATCCAGGCTCTGGAGAGGCCCGTCACGGCGATAGGATGCCTTGCGTACCGACGCTACAGATACCGGTGTGGTGGCCTCAATAGCGGGGACCGGGATGAGTTGCGCGGCTGCCGGTACACGGAGACGGCATTGCAGAGCAGCGCTATCACCAGTGCCGATGTGCCTCTCTGCGCTCAGCGGCGGGTGCGAGCTCGCCCAGAATCCCGTCAAGCCACTGTTATCGCACGGGCGTAGTAGGAACCAGCGCTTCTTCGATGTCGCATGCTGATGTCCGCGTTCGTCGAGCTCCGAAGCCACAACCGTGGCCGTCTCCAGGGCGCATGTCACGTTGCTTCCGGGGCGGTAGAGAAGCTGGCGGAGGAGGTCTCGTAGTCGACAACGCAGGTTATGCAAATCATCGTCTAATTCAGAGCTGATGTTTGCAAGATCTTCCAGTTGTCTTTCGAGATGCGCGCGCTGCGCACGAGCGCCTGTCGCTGCGCTCAGCAGTCGGCTCGGGGTCAGACTTCGTAAACGAATGCGCATCGAGGGTGTTTTGTAGTTACCGCCGCGCGCTTCTCGCTCGAGAATGCCGATCGCCTCGAGCACGCTGATGACGTCGTAGATTCGACGAGGAGCTACCTTCAACGCTGTCGCTAAGCTCGAGCACGTCTGGTGCTCGGCGTACGATGCTTTTCCTTCGGCCTGCGGAGCAAACAGTCCCAGCAAATGCGCCGTCAGAAATCCAATGCTCCGCGCATAGCGACCCGAGGTACGTGGCGAGTCTGGGTGGCAATCCTCACCGGTCGCAGGACCTGATCCATGCAAATGCTGGTCATGCGGTCGCGGGTGGTACGGGTGGAAATGCTTCAGCAGAAACGATGGATTGGTCATAAGGATTCCGATATCTATATCGGGGTGTGCAGCGTACGGGCTCGACGGCGCGTCTGCCGCCGCGGCGCTCGGCGATGCCTGTTCCGCCACGGATGCTGCAATGCACTGCCGCACCGTGAGTTGCTCGGATGCGACGTTCCTGCGGCCGAGCGTCTGCTTTTCTCGGGCCCCTGAAGCTTCGTACAACGCATCCATCAGAGAGCGGGGTTGCAGCGGTTGGTGCTCTGTTCCACGGATTGGGCGGCGAGGTTGTGGTCGTCGTCCTGGCGATCCAGCGCTCGGCGCGTTCAGAACTGTATCGCTTCTGTCCGCAGCGAGTCGATCAATCTGCTCGGTGCACCAGCCCGGCCACTCTTTGTCGGGTGCCTGCCCCAGGCACGCTCTCAGCGTCGGTGAAAATGCCGATACGCCGAGCGGCGAACTCGACACGCCCTGCGACATACGCCGATAAGACACCGGCGTCTTCGGAATATCTGGGCTCACATACCACAGAAAACTCTCAATGCCCCCGAATGAACACGGACTCTGGGGAATAGCCGTTGCTTGCGTCACTGGTCGGGCCGGTGCGACCGCACTGCCGCTGTCTGTGGCCTCGACAGCTCGAAAGCGACTATTCCTCGACCAGGGTATGAGGTCATGTGGTGACCACTCTGGAAGCGGCAGCCACGGCGGTGCTCCTCTGGAGGTCGGCTCGGGTGAGGCGGCCCGCGTCCGCCCAGCGGTTCCGTCAGCAAGTGCTTGGCTTGGTGTATCGGGGTGTTCCTTGGCGACGCGTTGCGCGTTGCCCGCGCTAGCCACGCGCTCGGGGAAAGCGGCCACCTCATCGCATAAGAGCGCTTTCCAGTCGATGTCGTCCATTATGAGAGCATAAACTCGAGATCAGGTGCCCAATCACATCTAGTCTCTTTAGAGCTGACCCAGTATACTCGTTGAGGGCAGCACGTGCAAGAATTGAAACCTGGTGGCGGGAAAAATGTCGAGTTGGCGAGTGGCGCCGAGTGCGGCGTACCACGTGCTGCCCGTCGAAGCGATGGCATCTTGAGTTGTCCTTTAGGTTCACGTTTGAGCAAAAACTACTCGATGCCATCCGCAGGCCCTTCGCCAGCTGCAGCTCAGCGTTGGCATCCTGCGTTTCATACGAGCAGTAGGATCCTGCTATGGCTGGGGTTCAGCGTCGGGGAATTAGCGGATGTTTTGTCGAGCAAGGCTCTCTGGTACGTAGCAGCGACCTGTAAGCGGTGCTATGACGGGTTGCTCGTGCCAGGAGCGGCCGTGATCGGTTCGTACTCCCGAAATAAAATGCCGTGTCAGATTACTACAGAAAAGGAGCTTCTCGCAAAGTTCTTACCTTTCGATACTGCTTGAACATTTGTTGAGATTTAGTACTTCGACAACCCAGGTATAGCTATAAGGGCTTATAGATTCGTGAGTCGTTTCGGATTATCGGTTGGGGTGTCGGCGTGGCGCCTTTAGCGAGTTGCAGCTGGAGTTCCTTAGGTTATTGGAAACAAGATGATTCGCGATGCCGCGAACACGCGCACTTACAATAACCGATGTCATTGACCAGTGCACTCGTGCAAGTTTTCATGCTTTCCCTTTGGATACCGTGGAGCAGGCGCACATCACGCAATCCTCGGTTTTCCCGATCTTTGTTTCTTGAGGGAGCTCGTGCGCGCAGCAACTTGCACAGCTGGACTGGCGATGAACAATATTCGACGGTGTCATTTGTCGACTTGTTGACAAGTTCATGCCGAAACACCACTGAAATTTTCACGTCAAATAATCCGTTTTGTTCAAAAGACGAGTCCTGCTCTCTTTCTAGCCATCGACGTAACCGCATTCGATACCACCAGCAGCAGCAGCAGCATGATACCTGTCAGGGGATGTGCTCCCAGATGCGTCCATTTCATCTCTTTCCATGGAAAAGAATATTTGACTCGGCATTCTGTCATTGCGACGATGGCCTAGTTTCGACAGATTGTCATCACTTTGCACGAGGTGAGCGTAGATGGATCGAAATTTTTCGACTTGTTCCCAAGCATAGATCATACTTCCCATGCTTGGCGCATGATGATAAACATCGCTTGCCACAAATCCTTTATCGAATCGTGCAGCGTGCGCCTCTACGTGTCGCAAGCAGCATATTCGCCACGGACGTTGCCCGGAAGAGGCCCGTAATTGTAGCGTATGGCACCGGGCGTAGAAACTGAGCAGGGCTTGCACGGGAGCCCTCAGAATCCGTCAAGGGCATGAACGGAACGTTAACGAAATTCTTTCCTCGCGACAGGAGTCCTTCGAATGAGAGATTGTAGTGGATCCCTACGTAAACATGACCAGCGACAAGCGTCAACACTGCGACGGGCGCACCAGCGCTGTATTCAGATGGGATGCACATCGTAAGCGACGTGTAGATCGCAACTATCGCCTGTGCATGAAATGCGTCGACCAGGGCCGGGATCAGCAAAATCGGGATTTGAACGCAACCATCAACATCTTTCGACAACTAGCAACGAAGCTGTACGAGTACGAGAGACCGGCGCATTCAAAGCCCTAGATAACAGAGTGGACTATGAAGCACTCGCCGAAGCAAGGCCCAAATCCTGGTTTTCATACCATGGCGATTTACCCAGACTATAGTATGTACGCCCGGGCTGGTTAAATGGACCGGTTCCTCTTTGCCCTAAAGTACGCAGAGAACACAGACACGCTGAGCGATTCTGAGCAGCACTGGAGTGACTTCTCGGAAAGTGGAACCGTCGTTGGATCCCCGAACTCCATGTCCATACGTTTCCCTTAGATTTCATATTTCTTCAGATGAACGCAATTCGTACATATCTGTTATAATCCGCGAGAAAGCATTTGATTACATGCATCTCGAGCTGGAACCCAATTCAGCCGAAAAACTGGAAATGGGCATACGAGATCGCCCGTGCGTCCGCAATCCTGACGACTACATCGACTAAAGTGATACAACAATGGACAAAAGATATCTTGCACATCGCCTCGCACACGTCGCATGCTAAATACTCAATCATAGTCATTTAGGCATATTTCCTTCCTAAAAGTACACAGTGTTTCCGATCGCCCCCAAGCTGATGCGCACTGCCCGCGTCCCCGCAGACACGCGAAAGAGCGCGCGCGCGCGCGGCTGAAGGCTCGCGATCTCCGCATACCCGCAGTAGCGCCCCATGGGCGGTGGCGGCAGCGCTCCTTGGCGCCAACGCTGATCCCGCGCATGCATGCGAGCGCACGCACTGTAGCGCGTCACGCTGTGACCTGTAGACGCCATAGCATTTCGGGTCCTGAGGCAGTGGAGCAACACACTCAACATCGACTGAAATGCGTTCAAGTCCAATGTTCATTCTTCAGCGTTCAAGCTTCGTCACTTCGGATGGCAGCCTGTTTGGCAAGGTCCAGGGACAGCGACAAGCTCGCAAGTGGCGTGGCGGCGCTGTACGGCAGCTGCAGGCGTCAATGGAAGCGGGGAACGTGGCTCGGCGGCGCTGGGCGTTCCAGCAGGCGAAACGGCAGGCAGAGGAAACTATTCGTAAAGTGCAAGAAGCTCGCAGGAAGCAAGAAGAGTTGATGCAAGCCCTCGATATGCCGGTTAGAGCGCCCCCGCCGCCTCCAACGTCCGTGGTTCGGGATACCTCCCACTTGGAGGCTGTGCGGCGAGAAATCGAGGCCAATCGACAAGCCGCCCAACGCGCCGCCGAGCTGGCAAGAGAAGAAAGCAAGGCGACAGGGCGTGCGGCTGGAGCAGCGACAAGCACTGCAACCTCTTCAGGGGTGACGGCGGGAAGCGGCCGGGACTCGACGGCGGGGCGGAGTGCTGCTGCGGCCGCTGGCTCGGTTTCAGCACCTAGCACCGCCGCTTCTAAGGATGCGAAGGGCGCGGCGGGCTCTGGAGATGCGGGTACCGCTGCCCCAAAAGCAGCAGGCAGCGCTAGTACCCCTGCATCGCCATCTGCATCAGCCGGTGCCACAGCGACGAATCGAGCGAGCGGCAGCATGCCTGCTACAGGGTCAGCAGCATCGACCAAGTCGAGTCCAGCACCGCCAGCGAGTGAGACAAGCGGTGGTCGCACTAGCCAACCGCCGAAAACAAGCGCATCAGCGAGCGAGCCGGGATCTGGCGGTGCTGATGGCCCTACGAAGACCGACCGTCAGGGCAAGCAACCAAGCATGCTGGCGTCGACGACGACGACGACAAGTCCCTCATCGTCTCCGAACGAGCTGGGAAGGCACCGCTTGAGTGAGCGCGAGCTGCGACCGAGCTTTACAACACCAGGCGAATCGGATCGAGAACTTGAAAGCTTGCGACGCGCACGTGATGAAGCATTGCCACAAACGAAACGGGGCGTCTCTTTCGGTGATGATTCTACACGAGACGACTCGGGGTCGGCACAGCCGTTCGTCCCCGAATGGACATCGCCGGGGAACGCATCTGCACCATCGTCTGGTCCGAACAGGGCGCCGTTGGGGTCCCGCGTTCAGCCGTCCGACGGGGCTGTAACCTACTCCGCGCCACGTGACGCTACGTACATCGCCTCAGAGACGGAATCAATAACTGCCCCTAGAAGTACCACAGCGTCTGTGACTCCGTCATCCGCTGGTTCGGAAAGAAACGCCCAGGATCGGGACACAGGCCTACGGAACGGAACGCGTTCCGAAATGGACATGCCTTCCAACGACAGGGATGCCAGCAGAAGCGCTGCACCCAAGGGTTTTGGGATGTATATTCGCCGGGCCGGCCGCGAAAACAAACAAACCCAACATGGTGATTCGCCGGCAGATGGGTTACCGATGCCTCAAGGCTCCCTCGGAGACGAGTCTTCAACCCGCGATGCCTCCCGGAACCCAGGTGGCGAGTCACCGGTGCCAAATGCTCGAATTCATGGAAGCCGCGCACCAGTGACGACAACGAATGGTGTCGCAGGGAGCCCGGCTACCTCGTCCCGAAACACCCCGGATGTGGCGGCAGACCTGGAACACAAAGTGATCGATCATCTGCGTTCTGGGACGCTGACCACCTTGACGGTACCACAATTGCGCTCGTTTCTGCAGCAGCAGAAATTGCCAACCACGGGTAAGAAGAAAGACCTTGTCGAGCAGGTGGAGCGCTGGTGGCAAGCAGCGCATCACCAAATTCGCTGAATGAACACCAGCAGCAACAGCAGCAGCAGCAGCAGCATCAAGGCGAAGTGCACCTGACTGGGGCGATGCGCTGCGACCCCGAGCACCGCATCGTCGGTGACTGGGTCCTTGACGCAGAGCGACGCAAGCATACGAACTGTTAGCATCCGGGGAGGGAGCGCTCTGTTTGTCAATACGTGGGCGCAAGTATGTTGTTCCGTTGCAAATGGACAGAGAACGGGTTAAGTGCACACAATAGAAACACAGCTAAAGGGCTCAAACCATTTGTTTGGTTCCTTGGAAACGCCAGGGACTCGAGTTTCAGCACAAGTGACGCTTGCGCTCGTTGCCAATCAGTTCACCGACCGGGACTGGGTATCTCGGGGGACCCTCAAAGCGCCCCAGTAACAGGCAGACTCGACGCGACGTATCGGGACCGTAAAAGACTCGCAACCGGGAACGCGTATACAGTACACTCGCCCGAACCGCTGGACGTTGATTCCGATCTTTTTTTCACCCGTACGCCAACATAGTTCCGCGCAAGTTTCTACAGCGTTTCTCATGGCACCAAAGTTTTCAAAGCACGGCTCCTGGCGAGGTTTCCGCAAAACACAACTGCAGGCCGTCGAAAGGTGGCAGGGCGACAGAGACCTGTTGCCTTTCGGGTGCCAGCATACCGTGCTTCAAATACCTGCCATGAAACCTGTAGAGCCTCTTGGTCAGGTACGGGTCCCATACGCCCGTCCAGCTCCGCATGTAACAATAATCAGAACACGAATCGTGTATCTGTTTAGCGAACGCAGAAAAGCAATGCAAAAACGCATCGCATCGCTGCCGCTGCCAAGCCAAATCTCCAACAGTACCGCCCGGGTACGGAGTTCAGGTCGCTGTACTCGAGGCAACACTGCCGAGCGGGTCTGCGCTCTCTACGAAAACCAACAACCCATTCATCCTCTACGCGAATGCGCTGAACCAGTACGCGTTAGAGACAACGTGTTTCATGCGGCCTTTCGGTTCCGTTCGTCTTTGGCGAGGAGCTGCTGCGTTCCCGCTAGCCGCGTGGTTGCCAGCGTTCGCTACACGGCGGCTAGCTTCGTCACAGTCGCGAAACCTTGCCGAGCCTCCCAAACAACCCGTTAACGCTAACCAGGTCTTACAGAATGAATATGAACGTTTAATGGTACTGGCAGAGCAAGGAGGCGGACCCAGTGCCCGCAAGCGTCACCAGGCACGGGGCAAGCTACTGGTGCGGGAGCGCCTCGCTGCGCTGCTCGACCCGGGCTCGCCGTTCCTCGAGCTGAGCGCTCTCGCTGGAGCTGGCGACTACGTGTATGCAGGTGCCCCGGATGACGACAGCGAGACGAAAATGCCGCCAGGAGCAGGACTCTTAACCGGTATAGGTCTCGTAGCCGAACGCTGGTGCATGATCATTGCGAACGACGCAACGGTTAAAGGCGGTACCTACTTTCCGCTGACGGTGAAGAAGCACCTTCGTGCACAAGAAATCGCTGCGGAAAATCGTTTGCCCTGTATCTATCTAGCAGACTCGGGTGGTGCCTATCTCCCGTTGCAGCATCGAGTTTTCCCCGATCGTGATCACTTTGGTCGAATCTTTTACAATCAAGCTCGAATGAGTCGGGATGGCATCCTGCAGATCGCAGCAGTGCTCGGCAGCTGCACTGCTGGCGGTGCATACGTTCCAGCCATGTCCGATGAGGCGATCATGGTGCACGGCACGGGGACGATTTTCCTGGGAGGACCTCCGCTCGTGAAGGCGGCTATCGGCGAGGACGTGTCCGCGGAGGAACTCGGTGGAGCGCTGGTACACACCCAGCAGAGCGGTGTCGCCGATCATCTCGTGGAGAACGACGCTGAGGCGCTGCTGCGAGTGCGAGCAGCGGTGAAGCGGCGAGCGCTGCCAGCGCGCCAGGCCTCTACCAGCCCCCTGATGGAGTCCTTTCCGGCACCGCGAGCGTCGATAGGGGATCTGGAGCGTACCCTCGTTGGGGAAAACCCTCGAGCTGACGAATCAAGCGCCCGTCTTATCGGTGGAGCTGGTGCTGGTGGTCTGGATATGTATCAACTGATCGCATGCCTGGTGGACGGCTCCGTCTTTGATGAATTCAAGGCGCAATACGGAACAACGCTGGTAACTGGCTTTGCGAGCATCTGTGGTCAACAGGTGGGCCTTGTCGGGAATCAGGGGGTGCTCGTGAGTGATGCGGCGAAGAAAGGGACGCATTTCATCCAGTTATGCGAGCAGCAGGGTATCCCGCTTGTATTTCTACAAAACATCAGCGGTTTCATGGTTGGAAAGCAGGCCGAGTGGGGCGGGATCGCCAAGGACGGCGCCAAAATGGTCAATGCCGTAGCGTGTGTTCGCGTTCCGAAGATCACCGTCATTGTTGGTTCCAGCTACGGAGCCGGCAATTACGGTATGTGTGGGCGTGCGTATGGGCCTCGTTTCCTTTTCACTTGGCCCAGTGCCCGAATTGGAGTCATGGGCAGCGAGCAGGCCGCTAACGTTCTCCGTCAGGTGCAGGGGGAGCGTTCCGATCCGGCGGCGGAGGCAGGTATCAACGCCCTAACCAAGCGCTACGCGTTCGAGAACAGTGCCTGGTTTGCAACAGCGAACCTCTGGGACGACGGTGTCGTTTTACCACGCGACACACGGCAGGTCCTGGGCATTGCACTGCGAGTCGTGGAGTCGGCATCTGAAACGGAAACCTCAGTAACTGCACAACGGGGTCGCTACGGCGTCTTCCGCATGTAAACCCTTGGCCTCGTAGTGGCACGAATCCTGTCCCCGGAGGCGCCTTGTCGCGTCGTGGGTCAGCGCCCATCCGCTGCTCTCCATGGCATAGAATCGATGCTGAGAGCCGGATTATCGCCGAGTTCGCGAACGCTGCTGGTTATCGAGGCACCCATCGCAAGAGTCTTCCGGGAAGGCTACTGCATTCCACCGCCTCCAGTGCAGTGTTTTCGCATAGAAGCGAACTTGCATCGATCATCCCCGTGACCCTCTTACGCCAACGAGAAAGCGCACATGCATATGAATGCGGATATGCCTACGGGGAGCATCGGCAACATCCAGCTAGCCGATACCTTTCTTCGAGTCATTTACGTGATGATCGTCGACCAAGGAGCCGGGGAAACCACCACCATGATGTGGTATGCGGGAGACGCTCACGCGAATCCAGTGCCCCGGAGAGCGTTTGCCAACTATTGCGGTGCACCAGCAGTGATTGCCACCCGGAAATAGCGCTTCGCTCTGTGACTTGCGTGCAGTGCGCGAACCTAAGCTCTTCGTTTCTGAATCATGAGCACTACTTTTCGCACCAGTCGTTACAGCGCGCTTGCAGACGACAGCACCGCATTCGAAGCATCACTTTACCGGGTTTTTCGTCGAAAGCATGCATCCAGCAGTTGTCGTATCTCGCGAGAAGATTCACCAGGGCGCCTCGCACATATCAGGGTACGATACCACGGCAGTTTTTCACGCTTTACATTCGCATATATTCGAGGTTTTATCTGGCCGGTGTCAAGTCTGGTTATCGCCGGTCCACTTGGGAGACGTCCAGCGCATTCGTGCTTGCGCTCTGCTCACTTGGTTGCATGCGATGCCTCGTAGAGTTCACGCCCGATCAATATCCGGCGAATCTCGCTCGTCCCTGCCCCGATTTCATAGAGTTTCGCATCTCGCAACAGCCGACCCGTTGGATAATCCGAGATGTACCCGTTTCCACCGAGCGCTTGGATAGCTTGCAACGCACACTGCGTTGCACGCTCCGCATTCTGGAGAATCACAGAAGCGCAGTCCTTGCGAAAGCGACGCAGCTGGGGATTCAGGCCGCCGTGCTTGCTGCTCCCAGGAGGCGTAGGCTCGCCTATTTGCCTCGTGAGTTTGTCCACCGATGCCGCAACGCCAAAGGTATGCGCCCGACTCGCTGCTAATGCCCCGTACATATCCGCAAGCTTTGCTTGCATCAATGGAAAGGTGCCAATGGGGCTACCGAATTGTTGACGTTCACGAACGTACGGCAAAACGACATCCAAACAGGCCTGCATAATACCGAGCGGTCCTGCGCTCAGCACCAACCGCTCTGCATCCAAACCGGCCATGAGAACAGTGGTGCCAAGGCCGGGCTCACCAAGGACCGCGTCATCCGGCACCCAGACGTCATCGAAGACGAGTTCGCAGGTATTACTCCCGCGCATACCCAACTTGTCTAGTTTCTGTGCAACGCGATATCGCGGACCCAGCTGCGCCGTCTCCAGCACAAACGCCGTGAGTTTCGGCTTGCTCTGCTTGGGTAGCGACGAACTGGAAGCGCTCTCCACCGCCGCCAATGTCGATGTCGATGCGGAGTGCGACTCCAGCTCCGGGGTTCGCGCATACACCACGACTACATCGGCATCGGGGCCGTTCGTAATCCACATTTTCGTTCCCCGAATACTCCATCCTGAACGCAACTCTCCGGCGGCAGTGGTACGCTTGCGCTGATAAGCGCTCGTTCGCATGGAGCCAAGGACATCAGAGCCAGCGCCTGTTTCGCTCATGGCTAGCGCACCGACCCAGACGCCGCTGCACAGAGGCGGCAAAAGGCGCTCCTTCTGAGCAGCGCTACCATGTCGCTCTATCTGCATCATACAGAGATTCGAATGCGCTCCATAGGAGAGCCCGATACTCGGTGATGCTCGACTTAGCTCTTCCATGACGAGACAATGCTCGACGAGGCCTAAACCGAGTCCGCCATAGGCGTTTGCAGTCGCCACACCGAGCACACCAAGGTTGCCCAGTTCTGTCCAGAGTTGCTCACGTGGAAAGCGGTTTGCTTCGTCGATAGCGGCAGCGTAGGGTGCAATGTACTCGTGCGCGAAAGCACGAACGGTGTTCCGTAGTCCCGAGCGATCCGAGTCCAGCACGGTGCCGAGGAGAACCTCGTCGGCATGCGTATGCCGCCCGTCGTAGTAAGTGGGTCCAGGGGCGGTCCACCAAGCGCTGGTGGACGGTGCGCTCGCCGAGTGTGCCGAAGCGGGTCCCGCTGACGCGACAGTGCTTTGCGGCGGTAGCGACGATGACGATGATGAGGATGATACCTCGCGTCGAAAGCGCTTCCCTGGCGACAAGACCCCCGTTCGTTCACGGTTCCGCTGCAGCCCAGACGGCAACGGCACCTCGAGTCGCGTCACTGAAGCAACTGCACCCACTTGTTCACGTTTTAGCGCATGCTCCACTGTACAATACCCGTGCTGGCGAGAGAAAACGCGCAGCGGTATCCGCGCGTCCGGGCACACCTCAGTGTAGCGTTCGCGAGACTCAAAGCGCCACTCGCTCCCCGTCCTATGGTCTGCAATGCAGCCGCAGACACAGTCACCTGGATACCACTTGCGTGCGTGGTGGTAGCAGCACCGCCACCAGAGCCGCGAAAGCACGTCACTGTGCTTGGGGGCTTCACGAAAGCCAAACGCTCGGCCAAGCCAAAGCATCACAAAGCCAAAAGCCTTTCCACGTCACAAGCCCGCAAACCTGTACACACGAAACACCTGTTCAGTCACACACTGGGAGTCAACGACGCTTCCAGGGCACTGCACACGAACACACACCCTAGACGAGCGGGCGGGTACGGGTGCTTGCGGTTGTCCAGGGCGTCGCTGGGCGCTGAACGTGCCAGCGCAGGCAAGGCCGTTTCTGCCAGGCCAGATACAGGAAATCGCGGCATCGATCTCCCGCGTATGCCCCGTCGAATCGACAGGCAGGAGAAAGCACGCCTTGTTCGACAAGCGAGGTCCCTTAGGCGTGTAACGACACGCGCAAACTGGATACGTACTCGTAAAGGCCTTGGAGTGGTCGTGTTTGAAAGCTCCTGGAGCGGGCAACCACAAGTCGGCGTGGTATGAACTCGGCAGCAATAGCACTTGACGCTGTTTTTATAGCGAACCGAGGCGATGCCGCACTCCGAGTCATTCGTACGGCGAAACGACTTGGACTCGTGACAGCGGTAGCTTGCACTCGCGCTGAACTCGTGCGACCCACAGCAGCGGTCGACGCTGCTGACTACGCTGTGGAACTCGATGGGACACTGCCCGCCGCTGGTCCAGCCACAGCGCCCTACGTCGACGTGGAACGCGTCGTACTGGCAGCGGAACGCTTCCGAGAGCGACTCCTGGAACGTAAACCTGATGCTCGCAAGTCGGTATCCGCTCTGCAGGTGGCGGTGCATCCAGGCTGGGGGTTTCTTTCGGAGCGCTCCGACTTTGCGAACGCTGTGCTGGAGCGCGGCTTCCGGTGGTGCGGGCCGTCGGCACACGCCATGCAGGCCATGGGCGAGAAGGTGTCTGCGCGGGAGACCATGTCCAAGGCGGCGGTACCTGTGGTGCCCGGCCTGCGTCTCGCTCAGGTAGCGTCGCAGTCAACGGAGGTGCAACGCCTCGGAGAGATGCTCGTAAGCCAGGTCGGCTTTCCGCTCATCCTCAAACCTGTTTACGGCGGCGGTGGCAAAGGCATGCGCGTTGTACGACATCCCAGCGAGCTGCCGCGTGCGCTGCAGGCCGCTCGCCGCGAAGCACGTATCGCATGTGGCGATGATACGCTCCTGGCGGAGCGATACCTCGAATCTGTTCGCCACATTGAATTTCAGATATTCGGAGGCTATCGGGATGGAGCCTACGAAGCCGTGCATCTTTACGAACGCGACTGCTCTGTGCAGCGACGTCATCAGAAGATCGTGGAGGAGTCACCGGCCCCTGGTCTGCCGGTCGCTACCCGCGAAAAAATGGCCCAGTGTGCGGTGCGAGCCGCCCGGGCCGTCGCCTACGAGGGCGCTGGCACCGTCGAGTTCCTCTATGATCCCGTCCGGGAGGATTTCTTCTTCATGGAGATGAATACGCGCCTGCAGGTAGAGCATCCGGTCACCGAGATGATCGTGCGCACCAGGCCCCTGAACGTCGGCACGCTCCAGAACAGCAGAAGGACGCTGGACGGGAGCCCCGGAGACCGGTCGGAGGCCGCCCCAGTGGACCTTGTCGAGTGGCAGTTTCGCGTTGCTGCTGGCGAGCCGCTCCCAGTTGCCAGTCAGGATGCGCTCTCGATTCGTGAACCAGCACATGCGATGGAGTTGCGTGTGTACGCTGAAACACCCGATGAACAGGGCAACTGGCTGCCCCAGCAAGGCCGTCTGGAGCGGTTCGCGATCGACGGTCTCGATATCGAACAGCACATGCCAACGGATACGCTTCGTGTTGATGCAGGTATCCGCACCGGGGACGAAGTCTCTATCGAGTTCGATCCGATGATTGCGAAAATCATTGTGTGTGAACCGGAACGCCCCCAGAGCATTTCAGCGTTGCAACGGCTGCTCGAATCGAGTCAAATATGGGGTGTTTCGACGAATGTTCCTTTTTTGCAGGCTTTACTCGCCGACGAAGAGTTCCTGCATGGAGTAGGTGGACGTGGTCACGGTGTTCCGGTTACCTGGTTGGAGCACCGCTTGCCGTTGCTGCTATCGCGTACCGTCTCCGCGGGTGCAGTGCAGTCGGAAACCGCACCGCCGGGGACGCGATCGGTGTTGGAAACATCCAGCACGCTGCAAGGCGCCTCTTTGGAGACATATGCATCTGCACGAGAGACGCAGAAGCGTCCCGATGAACAGGGATGTCCTCTGGACCTCGAGAGTCGTGGCGACGGGAGCGATGTCGCCCGACTTGCCTCGTCTGCAGTGCCGGTGTGGAGAGCGCTGGCGGCAACCGCCTGGGCTGCTACCGAGCCCTACTGGCTGCTGAGTCGACCTTTCGGCGGCTTTCGTAATGATGGACGCGGCAATCGATTCGAATGGTACCTGGAGTACCCGGTGCTGCAGCAGATGCAGCAGCGAGCACCATTGCAGCGACCTACAAACGAGTCGATGCTTCCGTCGTTCTACCGAGCGCTGCTTCGACTGGGGCGTGCACCCGCTACCGTTTGTTGCTTTCCGAGCGCTGCGGATGCTGCGCCCCGAACCAGCCTGGAAAATCAACCCGAGCGCGATGATCCTCTCGACTGGGTAGTGGAAATACAACAGGTATGGCCGGCTGCCTCAGAGTCAGCTGTTGTGCCTTTGACGCTCTATCCGGATGAACGACTCGCGATCGACGGTGTGGTCGCTCCGGTTGACGCGTATTGTGTAGAGGCGCCTTTGGAAGCGACCGATCACGAAGAGCTAGCCCCGCAGTGGTGCTTTCGCCTCGCGGACGGGACAATTGTTCGCGTCCATACACCGCTCTCTTTCGCGCTGTGGCGTCTCGGGAGGCGGGAACTTACCAGCACCAGCACCAGCACCAGCACCAGCACCAGCACCAGCACCAGCACCAGAGTAGCACAAGCGGAGACCGGGTTGCATCGCCGTCCGGCAGGCAAAGCCGCTGTCGAGTCGCTCCCGGGTCAGGTGCTGAGTCCCATGCCCGGTCGACTCCTGGAACTCCTCGTGCAGAAGGGCCAAATGGTGCATCACGGGGAGCCACTCGCTATTCTCGAAGCCATGAAAATGGAGCACACGGTTCGAGCACCCATGGATGGCGTCGTGACTCGTGTCACAGAGCTTCCGTGTGGTGCTTATATGCCCGCTGGTACGTTTCTCTGCATGCTGCGGGATCTGCGGAAGGAGCCTTCTGAACAAGCAGACAAGGTTTGAATCATCTCTTGCGGAGCACTGGACCTATTTTGGTAGCGATAGCGCGACGTGAACTTGTGCTTTGGCTGCTTGCTGCAGCTGCATTCGTTACGGGCTGTGCACAGCGGCAGATGCCTTCGAGAAACGTATGGCGCACGGTAATGAAACCTGAGCGCACTGCAACATCCCCGGAGCTGCTTGTAGAGCGTACAGCCACTGCAGCAGCTGGTTGATCCGGAGAAAACAGTTTCCAGTTGCATTGCGGATTGCAGGGCGCTGCATCCATCGCAGGGAAGAGTGAAATGGGGTTCCCTCGGCTGACTCGGGGACACACGTATTCGTAAGGTTAGGGTCTTTTTCACTAGCCATTAGAATGAGCCTATACGCGCTTTTTCTTCAGTGACTGCTCCCTTTTCCTCTCTGTTTTACATCAGGATTTACGCGTGCCGGTCTCCGATGTCCATCAAGGTCCGTTGTCAGCCGTAGAACGGTATTCACGGGAGTGTTCGGGTCCCGGTAGCGCCGCTTTCGGCTGTTGTCGACGCATTTCACTCACAGGAGGTAGTTGCCATCTAGGCTACGCTTGCCATGTTCACCTTTTTTATGGACAGCCTCGGGGCGCGCTTCGCACCCGTGACACTTGTGCATGCTCGGGTTGGCGCTTACGTTCATAAAACCCCTCGCTTCTAAGGGCCGTTCCGTGAAGCGCGAGCGCTTCCCTCGCCACGCTTTCATGGTCCTTGACGAGTGCAGAACATTCCGCTCCATACTCTGTATTGTTCCCGCGCCTGATGCCGTACCCTACCGTCACGGGCTTCTTCTTGGCGTTGTCGTCTGCATGGGGGCTCTCCGCTGGATTGCCCGCACACGCTGTACAGTTCGATAGAAGATCTGTTGAACGCGAGCGTGTTCATCATAGAACGAGTATCCCAAGGAACATCCAGGCAGGAGCCCAAGTCGATAAATTCCAAATTGTCTACACTTCTTTCACGCAAAGCGATGATGAACGCTCGACTCGAGGTTATCGCTGCGATGACTACATTCCGATTCAACGATCCCTTTCCATGCAGATACAACAGAATAGACGAAAGCTTTAGCGAGCATGTCCCGTGCCGCGATCCACCATGTCGTCAAAGATCGTTTCTTCGATGACCATAAAGAGAAGAGTAAGAGTGTCCCACACGTAATATATTATTTGACGTGAAACGTTTCTTATGGTCTCTGCTTCAGCTTGTGAACGAGTCGACAACGGACCAGGTCGACTTACTTTTCCGATCCAAGCTCCGGGCGCGTAACGCTTCGCCCCGCGAGTCGCCTTGAAACAGAAAGACAAAAAACCTGACGCATGCGTGATATGGGTATGCTGTAGGCGAGTACGGAAGGCGGGAGCCTAGAGGCTCGAACGTTTGAATTTGAAAACGATGCTGCTTATTTCACCAGCCATTGGTCGAGGGCACCGCGACTCACGTTGATTCTGTTACTTGATGAATCCCAGCAGCAAAGAGTCTACGGAGCCAGCCCCGAAAACATGACCAAGTATCCTGAAATGACGTTTGAGTCCGTAATCTCCTGATGCTGCACTTGGAATGTCGAGCTTGTCATTCTGTAAACAAAAGTTTCGAAGAAAAATCTCAGGATTCGACCAAAACGCGTATCTCGTAATTCCGTGGCAATCTGCCACGTCAAGAAGGTGCTTCGTTTCACTGGACTCCGTAGGAAGCGGTTGCTTTCAACCGCGCCCTAGCAACGGGATGCGACCTCTCACTCGTTTGGCTCGGTTTTGGCACAGAGGCTTCTGCGAGAAACGAACCTCACTGGTGCTTTGGAATGAACCCATAGAGCGTACCGTTGTCTTGACCCTGAACCGGCCGGAACGAGCAAACGCGCTTAGCGCCGAACTTGTCGAAGAGCTCAGAACGCACCTGCACCGCGTGCTCGAGCTGGCCTCTGCTCGTCCGGTGCGGTGTGTGATGCTTATTCTGGCATCAGCGCATGAACGCATATTCTCTGCTGGTGCGGACTTGAAGCAACGAGCAGCCCAGAGCCCTGACCAGCAGCGCGACTTTACGCGAAGACTGCGCGAAACGCTGCAAAGCCTCGCAAAGTTGCCGTGCTTCACTGCTGCAGCGCTCCGTGGTGGTGCCTACGGAGGTGGACTCGAACTTGCCCTCGCGTGCGACTTTCGAATCGTTCAGGAGGGCGCGATCCTGGCACTTCCAGAAACTGGACTAGGAATTTTACCGGGAGCGGGCGGCACCCAACGACTTCCGCGACTCATAGGCGTTTCTCGGGCCAAGGAAGTCATCCTTCTGGGCCGTCGACTTGACGCCCGACAGGCACACCACTACGGACTCGTTAATGTGGTCGTTCCAGATGCCGATGCGGGAACAGCGGCAACGGACAACACCCTGGAGGAAGCGCTGCAACTGGCTGCTTCTCTGCGGGAGCGCAGTCCGATGGCGCTCCAGTTGGCGAAACGAGCGATCGATGAGGGTATAGATGCGAGTTCACTCGCCCGCGGTCTAGCGATCGAGGACAGCTGTTATGCGGAGACGTTTGGAACCAAGGATCGAGCAGAGGGTCTGCAAGCGTTTGTTGAAAAACGATCTCCGCGGTTTACCGGTGAATAAGGGATGAGCTGGGATAACCAGAGGGGTTTTCTTCTCCGGTTGTAGCAGCGCACGTGCATGGCGACGCATGCGAATGCCCTGGTTCTTGTCTGGGAAGCGTACACGTCGGGCGCCCAGCGCTGCACTCGGTAGATTCGCAAGTCGTTTGGGCAACTTTTCATCCATTTGGGGCGTACCACTCCAGAATTCCTTCGTTTACGGTCGTCGCGGGTGCGTCTAGGAACGTGGTGTGTGATAGCGTGGCCCACATATCCGCATCTAAACGCGAACCCTCTTGTGTGGCTGTTGGGGAGCGCTCCCGTTCTCGGTGGCGTGCGCGCTTCTTCGCAGCATCAGAGGCTGTCGATGTATTTGCGTCGCAGGCTGGGAACGACTGCTCCTTACATCCGAAGCGCGTAGGCGTGGCATCTTTAGAGGAGCACTCACAGGTTTTCAACTGCGAGTCCTAGTCTCGAGAAGAGACGCGATAGCCGTCCAGAGAGGCTACGCTTCAGCGATCCCCGGTGATCATGTGTCCGTTGCTCTCTCTCTATTTGCGGTTTCGCATTGATGTGCGTTTGTGTGTATGTGTATCCCAATCGATCTTGTTCGGATGGTACGGCAGCAATACCACCATCATCATCGCCATCACCGCCAGCCGCAACAACAGCAGCAACGTTCCGCGACGCTTCCTCGCAGCAGCGTCCTATGCAGAGCCATCCCCGCGAAACAAAGCACCGACCGTTGTGATCCCGAGCTTACCACAGCCGACTACGGAAGCGCAAACAACAAGACGTGTCCAGCGCTATACCTATTGGGAGCTGCTCAGTTTCACCTGAAGCTTCACTAGGTTGCGTGGATCGTTTCCCCGAATGACCTCCAGAGTCACAACCTGGCCCGGTTTCTTCTCCTCGAGGACGCGGAACAGGTCTGCTTCGTTTCGGATCCGCTCACCGTCAAGACCGACAATAATATCACCGAGCTCCAACTGACCAAACGTGGAGCGACGCGTACCCTGGAGACCCGCTTTTGCGGCTTCGCTCCCTTGAGGAACGTCGAGAACAAGAACGCCCTCATTAATACCTAGAATCTGCGCTTGGCTGCTCTCCAGGTACGAGATGCCTATCATCGGACGCGTTACCTTGCCGTATTTAATCAGGGTGTCTACCACTGTCTTCAGGGTATCGATGGGAATGGCGAATCCCACACCAGCACTTGCGCCGCTCGGTGAGTAGATGGCTGTGGTCATGCCGATGACACGTCCTTGCGAGTCGAGAAGCGGTCCACCCGAATTACCCGGATTGATGGCGCTGTCGGTCTGTAGCACGTTCGTGATCGGTCGCCCAGTGGGTGAACGTATTTCCCGCCCCAGACCACTTATGATGCCTTGCGTCATTGTCTCATTGAGTCCAAAAGGATTCCCGATTGCGTACGCTCGCTGACCTACATGTAATCCCGCCGAAGAGCCCAGGGTAACCGGACGAAGCGTCTCCGTTGGAGCGTCTATCTTGAGAACGGCCACGTCCTTGTCGGCATCGTAGCCCACCAGACGAGCCGGGTAGGTTTTCCCGTCGGCCATGGTCACCCGCGCAGCCTCCGCTTGGCGCACAACGTGAAAGTTGGTCACCACGTGACCGTCTTTGTCCCAGATAAAGCCTGAGCCGTTCCCAGACGGGACCTCCATGATATTCAAGGAGGAAAAGTCGCGTCGCTCGATCAACGTGGTGACCAGTACCACCGAGTCCCGGTTCCTTTCGAAAAGCGCAACTGTGGCTTTTTCCTCAGGACTCAGGTCGCTTTCCGTATACGTCGCTGACTGCGTTGCCGCGACCGCTTCAGTCACTGGAAGCACATAGTTCGGGGCACTGGGCAGCGAGAGCGCCGACACTGCACTGTGATCGCCAGGTGCAACGCACCATAGGGCAGCACCAAGGAGACTCGCAAAAGTCCGACCCAAGCCTCGGCTCAGACAAGTTGAGCTCAAAGCGCGCAGGTGCTTCTGACTCGCTCTTAGTTTCCGAATCCCGGGCACTGTATCAGCAGTAGCAGTAGCACCAGCCGCAGCAGCACTCGTACCTGTCCGACCAGCTACACTCCCGCAGCGCAGCCTCGACATGAGGAAGCGACGAGGCAAAGCTCGCAGCTGCCACTGCTCCCGCACCACCGGCAACAGAAACCCCACGTTAAAAGCGTTGCTCGGGTTTCCTGAAGGTAACGTCTCGCGCTCCATAATACGCTGGGGTACGTCCGTATGCCAAGTGCAGGCACCGGATCGCCATGCAGTCATCCATTCATCCGTCTTGATCCCGATGCGCATTCAGATTCCGGGCGCGTTCGACGGCCCTCTGCTCGAGCGCGCGCAGAGGCACCTACTTCAGAAGCGGGGCCTGCGTCTAGGCGTCGCTTCGACCCGATGATTCCTTTGTGTTGAATGGGATTTTATATGGACCAGGGATCCCGGATTACGGGATGGGTATTGGCATTCGGGAAAGCGTCCATCACGCCCCAGCACACTGTCACGTTGCATCAACAAAGACGCCGACTGCTTCGTTTCGGAGCTAGCTACAGGATGCATCGACGGGTGATCATCGACATCCGTGAGCGCGTCCTGTGCGCTGCACTATGCGTTGAAGATCCGCGACCACCAATGACGATAACGAATGTTTGCGCTCGTAGACTCATGCGGTGTGTGCGTACGTGTAGGTGTGTGTGTGTGTATGTGTGTGTGGGTGTACGCAGATGCATCACCAGCCGAGACTCGGTGGTAAACGAATCGGCACTGGGAGCGTTTCCGGATCCCGCGCCTCCAAGTGCACCAGCACGCCGATCAGGGGCCAGTCCAACGGACTCGAGTCTCTGGTGGAGCACCGTGGTCGTTTCCGTAACTACCGATCGCCATCGCCAATATTCAGGAGATATCGATTTGATCCATGGATTGCATCAAATGCGTTTCGCGAGTCCACGGCGGGTGTGGATACGGGGCAGTGCTGTGGCAGCGCGAGGGCGGCGACGCTGGCTGCCCGAGGATCCCCAATCATCGCTTGAGCGTTCGCTGCGCGTAAACGATGGATGGATGAACAATGCTGTCAAATTCGTTGCTGTTGGTGTTCTTGGGTACTCATGCAACGTTTGCAGGCAAGGGAAATGATGGCAATCGAGCGTTCAGGTTGTAGCCGCGAACACACAGCGTTTGTACCAACTTTCTTGAAACCGAGTTTCTCAACCTGCGTGCGTTCCAGAACGTGGAGTCTCACAGCTGCACGCGTAACTCGACAGGCACGTTGCCCGGCCGGTGTACTTCCCGTCAAAAAACTGGGGCTTCGCTGTACACTGACAAAGTTCGAGCCCTTCACAGTCCGACCGAGTCTGAAGTTGCCGGTTACGGTTTTGGGGATTGCGGGTGTGCTCGCTGGGGCCGGTGGAGGTGCCGGCAAGGTTTTCGCTGTCCCTGTCGGCCTTCTTGGTGTTTTCCTTGTCGTGAACGCCGGCTTTCTGCTGAGGTTCCGTTTTGGGCCCGATGCGATAGAGGTCTGGAAACGGGGTGCAGCCGACTCCGTACAACCAACGGCTGGTGACGATGCCGCGCTTCGGGGCTATCGTTACGTCCGCGGCTGGCACTACGACCGCATCGAATACTGGAAACTGTGGTGGCCGCGCTTTCCGGTATTGTTTTATTTTCGAGAATCGGAAAGTTACGATGGACGCGGGAGCATTCATTTTCTACCGGTCGTTTTCGACGCCCAACAGTGGTTGCAGGGCTTCTCGGAGCGCACGCAACGAAAAGACTCGGGGCGTTTTCGGTACTGAGCATGCGGTATACATGGAGTCGTGCCGCCAACGCGTCTGCGCCTCATTGTCGTGCTTGCACATATGAATCAGGTTGAGGGCTGGTCGTCCGCGCTAGTGCGGTGCGAACAGCGCGAACCGGCACGCTGCTCACTGTACACGAAGTGATAGCATCGATGGGTGCTCTGCAGATGCATCAGCGGTGCATTTGCCCAGGCGTCGGGATACGTTGCGCTCAGCATCGCTGGTGTCGAAGATCACCCAAGCGTCTCCCCGAAAGCAATGTTTCATCTGCGGACTTTTTGTTAGGAGTGCCGTTGCTTCTCAACGCTTGTCAAGGTGAGTTGTATAAAGATCACGGGAATCACGTGTTCTGATTGTAAACAGATCCAGAATAACAACCGCAGACTTATCACTAGCGCTATAGACGTCCTGTGCACGCCTGAGCGTACGAAGCGCACGCGATTCGTAGAAGCAGCGTCCGTGCTTTGCAACGCTAGGGCATCCTGAGCGCGTGTATACCCATAGAAGCATGCCTCTATGCAATTGTACACAGCACACATACATACATACACGAACGTCGCTTTGCGGTGTCGACGCGAACGATGCATTGTGGCGTACGCCGAAGTGTATGTGTGTGTCTAAACGTCTGTATATGTATGTATGTTTGTGCGAGAATTGCGTGCACTTGATAAACAGCGCGGTACAGGCGGATGTGTTGCATCCGCTGGCATCAGCTGAGGAGGTCACCGCCCCAGCACGTGATCTACCCATGGACGCCGCGTGGAAAGGCCCGTGCAATGCTAGTGCAACCTGAGCGTTCTCTTACAGGGGCACAGCATATACACCACCCGGGGTCCGCCAGATACGCATCCAGCGTTCCTGGAAGAGGGCGCATGCGCGTTGCGCGAAGACCTTATCGAGACGGGGTTTTCCCTTTTGTGCCAGTCGAAAAATCCGAGAGTCGTTGACCAAAAAAACATCTCCTGGCGACAGCAGCGGATACGTCAGGCATATCCAGCGTACGCTTCACCCGTCAGCGATATCAAGTGCTGCACCAGGCATACCGCAGCGTTGGCACCCCTGCAGCCGCCTTTCAGGCGATACATAGAACGCGTCCCTGTGGCAAGGCGCCGGAGCGCGATACGCGAAGCGATATTGCATCTCCAGGCTTATCCGGAGATCGACTTTGGAGCACGCGGGACTGCGGATCAGTTGACTGGTTGGGTTTTGGGGCTGGTTGTTGGATTCCATTCTCCACGGCGTTGTGCCCAGGGTGCAGTGCACGTGCTGGCGGTAGCGCCCAGGCGTTCCCTGCTTGGTCCGACGCGGCAGGCGTCGCACTCGCTGCACCGCTGCCTGCGAGAACGCACGGACGTGTCGCTCCCGAACATGGGACAGTGCCTGAGCTGCACCCGAGCTAGGGGTCACCGCCGTGCTAACTTTGCCCCGACGGTAGCGGCAGACGGTACATCGACCGGCACGGGGGAGCAGGAGGAACCAGAGGAGGAGGAAGAGGCCGAGTCGCTCCTTTTCCCTCGCTTCAGTCGGGCAAAGGTGGACACTGAGAGCGTTGCACGCTTGCTTGATGACTCCAAGGCGGACGCAAAGGCTCGTATGGAACAGAGCCTGAAAACAGAGAGCAAGCGCGAGCGTTCCTCTACCCACAGCTCGTACACAGACGCGCAAGAAGAGTCGCAGGGGTCGTTTCGTCTCTCGAGAAGCACAAGCCGCTCCTTTTCGACGTCATCCGAAGTTGATGCCCTCAAGAGCACGCTCGCTGACCTGGAGGAACAGGTGAGCGTGGTCGAGTCTGAGGACGATGCCATTGAACTGCTCTGTCATATGGCGGATCTGCGACGAGAGATGCAGATCGTCGCAGCGCTCCGACACCCGCATCGCGCCCAGAAGATTCACAGTTTGCTCATTCGTCTGGAATCCTTGATTCATCGCTTGCAGGCGTACGTGCTGCGGAGTCCTTCTCCTGATGGCTTTCGTCGAGTCCGTGAAAGCAGCCGAGGCGTCCTCTTCCAGCGCGGTGCTGCAGCTCGAGTGCGGCCAGTCACAGAAAGGGAACGTCACGCTTTACCCCATCGGTATCTGAGTTTCAACAGCGCCACTTTTTACGATTCGGGGGCCGTTCTTAAGAGGGAATCAACGGTGCGAGACCAGTCGGGGCAGCTGCGTATCGATCCAACGCGTGGTGACGGCCGTTGCCTCTTCCGTTCGGTAGTACGGGGTCTTGCATTCTACGCAGGCCTCTACCCCGGGTCGAAATGGTCGGAACGACGTGAACGGCGCGAAGCAGATATCTTGCGATATCTCTGCGTACGAGAGATGCGAAAGCATCGAGACCTGTTTCTGAGAGACCAGGTCGTTGAAGAAGACTTTGATGAACATCTGCGACGCCTCGTGCACAGTGATGAGTTCGCTGGCGAACCCGAGTTGCTCATTCTGGGACCGCTCTTACAGACACCAATCTGTGTCTATATGAGCACGGGAGATCAAGCGGACGCCAATGCTGCTAGAAGCTCGTCCAATGAACGGACCAAGTCGAGTGATCTATTTCTGGTTGCCGTCTATGGTCGCAGTTTCATCGCTGAACCTGTGAGTTTGCGGTATCAATCGATGCATTATGATCTGCTGCTTCCGCGAAGCGATCATGAACTCGGGAAAACTTAGACTCGCAAGAGCGCGACTGCTGCGCAACGTTCGTGCTTGCAAGGTAGTTGCAGGCGCGGGACGAAGCCGCTAGACTCGTCCGCAAAAGCGCGGCAAAGCGCGGTTTTCATCGGTTTGTGCGTTGCGCCTTGCACGTTTCGTTGCGAGGGATGCTCAGCGACTTACAGGAAAGGATTTTTCCGAAACCCTGTAAGCAATCAGCAATGAAAAGCGTGGGGTTTAGGCGCCAGCGTGCATACGTCAGCGCTTTGCGATCAGTGGCACGGCGTTTATCCAAGACACCAGATGAGGTCGGGAAATCAGATTCTCATCAAGACATAAGCCACTGGGATACGCATTCCTCAAGCACTCGAGCTGCTCGCTGGATTGCCGCTGCAGTAGCCGCCAGGCCCTGCGAAGCATTTGTCGCCGTCGAGCCGTACAAGAACGGAAACGCAACCGCGCTGTAGCCCTTGTCGGGATGCGGTGCAACGGCTGTGTGGCGATACCAAGAACGACCAGGAATACCGTCCGAGTGGATGAGTGCGCGTTCCACGTTCATGAGCGCCTGGTTCAGCGCTGCGTACTTGGCAACGTCCCGGTCCAGGAGGCGACGACTAGCGCGGTCCGAAAGCGCCGCACGACACTCGCGCAGTGCCCAGCATTGCGCAACCGTGAGCATCCGCTGTGCCGAAAACCTCTGCGCAGCGCCTGCGAATGCATCCATCGCTGGCTGCAGTTGCTGCTGCACGACACTGAGAAGGTCTGGGCGGCTTGTCTCTAGCAGCCGCAGATGATAGCGCAACCAGTGTGCGTAGTCTGTGACATTCATCGGCAGCAGAGGCGCATCGACCAGATCCAAGAGCAGCGTGCTCACCAGCTGCGTCGCAACAAGATGCAGTCGGAAATCCGGATCCGTGAAGCCAAGGAAGTACGCTTCGTCGTCGTAGATTGAGTGGTACACTGGATACGACGGGTGATCAAGCTCATCGAAACCGATGTCGAGGCTGCTGACCCCCGCATGGTGCAGAAAAGCGGTATGATCGCTACCGCCTCCCAGAAGATCCAGGAGCGGTATCCAGTTCGCAGTCGCTGCCCGATTGTGCAGCGGACCTGGAGGCTCGTCTCGAAAGTCCGTACCAAGATGGGGCGCCTCGTTCGGCGAGCTTCGCTGAAGCGCTCGCTCCGAATCAATTGCCTGCTGTCGACGAGCTTTCCAGTCCTCTACCAAAGCCTTCGATGTGATTGGATCCGTGAGACCACGCATAGCCTGCTCAGCAGCCTGCGTGAGCAGCGGAGAACCCGCAAGACCCAGTCGAGCAGTAGAACCGCTCACAATCACATCCGCGTTCACGTAGACGAGTGTGCGTCCCCGAATACGACTCTCTAGATTGGTTTCCACGTGTTCCACCGATCCAATGGTGCCCCATTCCTCGGCATCCCATGAGGCGAAAACTAGAGTTCTGCGTGGTCGCCATCCGCGTCGTAGAAGCGCTCCAAACGCTCGAACGCTTTCCATCTGCACCAGGGTGCCGGTATGCGGATCTACAGCGCCATAGATCCAGGCATCATGATGATTCCCAAAGACAATCTCTTTGTCACTCTCCAGGTCGCCATGCGCGCCCGGTATCACGCCAATGACGTTGTAAATCGGTTTCAACGCGTACTCGTGGACAACCTCAAGATCAAGACGCACGTCATCGTTTCCGCTGAGAACGTAGAGCTTCGAATCCAGGCCGCCGCGGAAGGCCTCCGGTGCCGTCATCAACGATACCAGGGTATCGTTCTTGGAACCGGCCCGCTGCCAAGACTCGTGCATGCGACGGAAGAGGATCTCAGCACCAGCAGCCGATATTGGTACCGAGGGAATCGAAGGCAGGCAAGACTCGCGCACAGCCGCCTCGTAGGTGCGTCGCGGGGCCGCCTCTGTCGACCCGTAGCCCGGTGTTGACGGATCCCCGACACAAAGTGCATTAAACTGGACAGAGCCGCGCTGGACGGCCTTTGCTGGCCGCCAGGGTCCGTCGGGATACGTCGACCCGCGTGCTGCCCCGTCATCCCCGGGGTCCGAGTAAATGAGCACGGCAGCTGCCTGCCGGACTTGTGCGTGGAATACTTTCAAACCGCGGAAGAGTTGCCCGTAGCGAACGAGTACGACCTTTCCCGAGACGTTGATCCCTCGGCGCTCCAGTTCCGCGTAGTCCTCTGGACGACCATAGTTCACGTAGACAATGGGCGCTGAGCGAACCTTTCCCGATGCAGCATAGCCGTGGAACGTGGTAGCGTTCGACACTGCCTCGGTCGCAGCGTCTCCGCGGATGCTCGGCTCGGTGAGATCCATGATAGAGGTTTCCGGTGCGCTGGGGTCGGTTTCACTCCAGCGAATGACGAGATGAGATGGTTGACTGCCCAGGAGCACCTGAAACGTCTCTATCTGAGCCGGGATTCCCGCAGCAACCCACTCGTCGCGAATCAGCTCTGCAGTGCGCTTTGCGGCATGTGTTCCGCTCATATGCGGCTCGGACGTCAGCCGATGCAGCAAGTTTCGCATACGTTTCGGGTCCGGTGCACGCAGGAGCAACGCATGCCAGTATGGATGTCCCATGAACTGCGCTTTTTGCGACAACGCATCTGTGGGGGCGTCGGTCGGTACGCGCTCGCCACCTGAGCTCCAGCGCGATAACAGAAGGAGCACGAGCGACAACGCCAGCGCACCGAGCGCTGTGTACGCCCATATTCGCCAGTGGTCTCGAATGCACCAGAAAACCCGGCTCTTTAACGACTCACGGAAGGGGTTCCCGCTCAAGCGACTCCGACGCTTGGGATGACGTACAGCGACAGCGCCGCGCTCTGTGCTGTCTTCTTCGTTCCGCCGAAAAAACGGGAGTCGATCCTGAACCACTTCCTCGTGCTCCGCGGACTCCACGTCCATAACAAAGTCATCAATGATCTGCTCATCGTCGCTGAGCTCTCCGAGTGTAGTCTGGAGCCCAGCGCTCTCCGTAGACGCACCCTCGGCAGGCATGAACCAAGCCTACACCAGACCCAACGTCGTACTGCACTCTAGTGGACTGTACTGTATTACACTGTACTGGACTGCCTTTTTAGGCGCTGTTGCGCTCGCCGATCGTGCCGGAAGAGAAGCAAACGCGGCAAGGGGTGCGCGTACTCACCAGCAGCCTAGCAGCGGATCGAATCGGTGGCACTGCTGGTAGCCGGTATCGTCCTCGATGTCGCTGCTTGTTACTGGTGTTCAGAGACAGGGCGTTTATTCCGTTGTGTTTCATGGCGTCGAGTCTATGCGTCGAGCTAGAGATGCATTGAATACGGGACGGGTCCTGATGTTCAGAGACAGGGCGTTTATTCCGTTGTGTTTCATGGCGTCGAGTCTATGCGTCGAGCTAGAGATGCATTGAATACGGGACGGGTCCTGATGTTCAGGGATATTGCATTTATTCCGTTCATCCGGTCATTCTAGGGGTATCTTGAATCAATTCTAGATCACGGCACCAGACAAGAGAGTCTCCAAGGTGAAACTCTTGCGTGATCCCGGGCGTGTAGACGTGTCCGCGCAGCAGCTCCTTCTACAATACCGCATCGAAGGACCAACTCTTCTGTTCGGATTTGTGGTGGTATGAGCACACGAGTCACAGCATAAAAGACCGCTTCCGCTGCATAAAAAGATGGGACAGTTATCGTAGAATAAGTCCCGACGCTAGATCTATGTAAAAGTAAACCCTGAAAGAGCTTCCGATTTACGTACTGAACTACCCACTTACGGGCTCTCCGACGAACGCACGCAACTTATTACCAACGGGTGCCTGGCTAGTGATTATTCGGTCACGAGAGGACCTCTCTGGTGCTCATCTGGGCGTCATGCATATCCGTGAAGAACAGGTGCGTCAGGTTATCCGAGGCTACGAGATCAGTGCGCCTGAACAGGCGCCCTCGCGAAAACCGAGCGTGCTTATGGTAACACTGGAAGAGGCCAAGGCTCCTGCGCAAATGCTTCTAGGTTCCGAAAATGCAGCCCAATCTTTGTCGTTCTAAGAGCGCTCGAGTGATGCAGGGCTCACGGGCACCGAACATGTCATGCGCGTTTGCGGCATATTGTACACCCAAGTCAGGAAAACATAGAAGAGCTCCACGCACTTACCGTGGACCTATGTATTGAGGTTTGGGCGGCTTAACACGCTTATCAACACCAACTGTTACAGGCTGGTTCTGTGACTGCCTCTTATTCTCTGTCTCTCTTGTATACAGCTTTGCATATGCCTGTCTATCGTTTTCCATCAGCATCATTGCAACCAGTCGAGAGATGCTAATGGCAGCTATAAAGTCAAGATTGCACAAAATCTACCCAAGCACTGGACATGGCATGCTCGTAGGAAATACCCATACAGTATCCTTTAGTGCTAAATCTACCCAAGCACTGGACAAGGCAGGTTCCTAGGAAATACCTATACAGCACCCTTTAGTGCAAAATCTACCCAAGCGCAAATCCGCCTCCATCCACAGGATATGCCCTCAAGAACGGTGGCGGATCGAGTGTCTGTGGGGCGCCCCTGCGGGGCTATCTCCATATGCGGAGACACTGTGCGGATACTGCCGAGCGGAACTCGCTCCGTCGAAACTTGCCGTTGACCCCAAAATCATAACAGACATTTGGTGCAGGGTGCGTCTCCTTCAGCGACTGCGTACTGGTTTCTAGTTGCTGGACGAACGCGTTCATGCAGGGCACAGACGTCCTGGTTCTGCTGCGGGTTTGGAACGCTGAACTCGAGCGAAACGCATCGTGGCTCACACAGCCTCAGGGTGCTCCGGCTGTACCCAAGTCGGAGGGTGAAAGTGTGGCTGCAGCTCACGCAAAGTACGGCTGCCGAGAACCGGGAGTACACGGCGTACAACGTTTAAGTGAAGGTTGTGGAACGCGGCCTGCGGAAGGCCCTCAAAAGACGTGGCGGAACGAGTGCGGCGCGCTCGGTGGTGGTGGACTCGGGTCGGCGCTTACCACGGCAATCACGGAACAGAATGAACCTAGTGAATCTGTGGTGTTTCAGCAAATCAATTCACAACGCCAGTCCGAGGGCTTGGCTCGGGTAAAAGCGGACTCGGGAACGCGTACGCGACCGGGGAAAGCTGCTACTGTTGCTGCAGCGACCAGTGGACGTCGCACGCCGCGTGCAGAGACTGAGCGTCTGACAGCGTACCAAGAGCTGAAGACTGAAAGCTATACTTCCCCGAGCGCTACGCGAGTACCACTCTCCAGACAAATTTTGAGTGCATTGCGTAGCCATGTGAAAGCGATCCCGATGTCTGACGTTCATCGATCCCATCGCATGAGATTTCTGCGCCTCTCCAGGGTGCCGCCATGCCCATTAAACTGCAAGACAGAGGATCTACCGTGGAATATGGGCATCGAGAGAGCGCTTTGCACGACCGAGTCCGGTTTGGTGATGCCGCCCGTGGAACCACGCGACAGGGAAGCATTGGGCAGCCCGGAACAGCGCTGGAACTCCAGCGAATCGTATCCTCCCTTGACAGATCGCACGGTACGGGATCCCCAGGTACAAGAGCGATCCAGTTCTGTTGCTGATGCTCGTCGTCGAGTGGTACCGCCGCGGGCAGACTCTGCGGGGGAGTCGCCCGAGGGCCTCTGCGGTCACAGTGCGCCGCTTCTTGCGGATGATTCGAAGCCGTCTCGACGGGAGATTGCACCGGAATCCTCGCATTTCCAGAGAGAGCGGATAGATTTCATCCACGATGATAATGGTGCGCATGGTGTAGATGGAGCATGTGTCGGTGGCTGCCTTGGGCTAGAAAGAGCACGCGGCCACGTGACTGTTACTGGAAGAGAGCATCCGGGGATTGCGCCTCGACCAATTCCTGGAGAGAACAACCCGTGCAAACGCCGCCGCATGGTGGATGACCTTGCGCAATCCAAATGTCACCGACTCGGAGACATGCTCGGTAATCGTTACCTCTTTATGGATGCCATGGACGCAGAATTGCCGCGGTACATCCTGCTGCTTCCCCTTTTGGCCCGAGTGTTGGCCGTATCGTGCCCCGGTCTCCACTGCGTGGTGCAGTTTCCGCTCAAGTGGCAACTGGATTTGGCCATGATACAGCGTTCGTGGTCCGTTGGAGAGGGAAACGCGGGTGATCGCCCGGGCACCATCACATCCCAAATCGAAGGAGACAACCGGCATCGAGCGTGCGTTCCCAAGAGTTGCACACCGGGCATTTGGCGGGCGCCAAGCCAGCATGCAAGGGCACGAGGAGCAGCTGCACCAACTTGCAGTGCAAGACGATCAGCAGTGCCGCAGCCAAACGATTCCGAACGCTCGCCGGACACGGCATCATTCCAAGAAGCGCTGATGAATGCTCTACTTTTACGTGGCTGGCAGCTGCTTGTATTGCCAGCCTCAGATTCGGAATCGCCACAAGCAGACACGGCAACACTCTCCCTCGCTCAGGTTCATCCACATAGCTGGCGGGTATCCAGTCTACAGGATGGCCAGCTGCTTAGCGGTTGGCGACGAAATGATGGAGCACCATGCGAGCCACCGTCTCGCTTGCCGTCTTCTGTGTGGAGGCGAGTTCAGAAATTACGCACACGAATCGGGGGCTTCGGCGCGGAGGTCTCGGCTCCGGACGCCGGATGGTCATACGCTTCGCATTCGAAGCACACCGGCATTCTGAGCTGTGATAATGTCGCTCAACATGTAAGGCCCAGCTGTGCCGACGACTTGAGATTCTACGTCGCGTACGATAACGGCTCGTCGGTAGAGCTGGTGACCTGCGCCGATCCAGTGCTCTACGGTGTGCGCAAATCCCGTGTGAACGGTTGCCAGCCAGTGCTGGTTTTTTGTTTCAATCAGCATCATGCTAGTATTGAGCTTGCCGATCTCGTGCTCCCGCTGACCGAAAGCGTATATGCGCACGCTCCTGCGTGCGTACCACGTGCGACACGTTTGCCATCACAGCTTAGGCGGTTGCCTTCAAAGGGCATGCGTTCCCATGAGAATGTTCTTGTCGTCGATATTGGTGCACAACCCGTGGATATGCGGATGGCATTCGACGCCCATCGGGAATCAACTGCTTCGACAAAATCTTCCGCAAATTCGACTCCGTCTGAAGCGTTGATCACGGAAAATCCCGACACAGATACCGAAAGAAAGATGGAAACCGCTGCGGATCGTCAGAGTCCGTGTTTTAACGGCGATATACCATCGCGTGGAGGCCCCGATCTGCTCGACCCTGCACGTCGAGCGCAGAGCGCAGATCACGGTCCATTATTGGCCGCAGACGAGCGCCTCGACCATGCGCACATGGAACGTGTTCATATTGATGGGAATCCTAACGAGGATGTGTCGGCAGTCGCGAGCGGACAAGAGCCCAGGCCTGTGCAGCCGCGCTCCGACCATCACCGCAGTTCTACGCAAGAGCACGATGCCTCGCTGCAGCGTACCTCTATGGACTCCCAGCGCGCCGTACCCCAGGCTCCAGATGTGCATCGAGCGCAACGAAGCACCGAGACCCGCTTTGAGCAGTCCACCGGCTGCGTCTACAAACCATCACTGGGCCAGGCGCTGAATGACACATTCACAACGTGCCGAATGCGACGCACCTGAGCTGAGCGGAACTGCGCCCAGCGTCGTTCCGCTCCACATCATCGTTGTTCGCTGCACCTATCAACGTTATCCACGGTGCACGAAAAACAGTCTCTCTAAATAGGGTAATCTGAACGCAGCTCCAACTCAATGACAATGTCGCTTTGGGGGTCGCGCGCATTACCAGAATCATTGTCGTTGACGCTTCTGAGCGAGCGGTGTCGGTCGGGTGTCCGGTACTCGTACGAGCTTTTGTTTGGTTTGGCGACTGCGACGTCGACGACGCTCAGGTGACCACATTGTAAAGTTGGAGCGTACCGGTGCACTCGCTGCGAGCACCTGCGTTTTCCGATCCGCCACATAGAGCGGAATCGGGACCCGCGCTCTCGTTTTCAGGTAGATACTGAGAACGCCCCGCCGAATACCTCCTGGAATGAACGTTGGCAACTGGTGCAGGACTTGCTCCACGTTCGCCTTGAGTGCCTCCGGCGACATGGAGAGCCTTCCGACTCGGATGGCACAGCAGGTGCCCGCCGCTAGCCCCGGATACCAAACAGTGCTATCGCGTACGCGTTCACATGCTCGAATCACCCGCTCCGCCACCACGGAAGTACACTGGTCTAAACCAGAAAAGTTCACAGGCAGAGGGTATTTCTTACGTCGAAAGAACTCTTTTCCGAGAAGATCCGGCAGTAATGGCCACACGCGCGTATCGGCGAGGAACAGGTCATGCTTGGCAGCAAGCCGGCGACGTTGCTCAAACTGGAGGTAGTCTCGGCGAAGCTGCCTTACCGACAGCACCTCGGTGACGCGTAAGGATCGAATGCGCTCACGCCACTGCGCTGGCGGTGACTCGACCAGAAACCGGCGGTACGGTCGCACGGGGTCTGGGCACACCACACACACCGACAGCGACGCGCTCACAGCGTCACCTGGCTCCGTCGATCGATAGAGAGGGTTCGGCAACGGTATCAATCGGGGCCGTCGCGGCATATTTTCCGGTATACACTGCAGGGTCAGCACCAAAAATACCCAATCCGTTGCACCGTCCGGCTCTGACTCACTACCCGAGTCCGCGTCCAGAAGGTCCCGTGTACGGCGTCGATGCTTCCTGCACCGCTCTAGAAGAACTTTGATCGCGCTTTCGATGACGGGCGGCCTCTCTTTCGTGTCCCCTTGAGACGCACTTGGATTCGAAACGGATTGCGTTACAAGTTCTGACATTGGCTTTGTTGCCAACAAACGTACCAAGTACCGCACAAGTATCGATTATATGTGTAGTATGTGTGCCTGGTCGCGGGCGTGCACGCCCGCCGTCGGCGGTGTCCGGCGAAGGCGCACCCGCGGCTGGCGTCCCCAGCGACTTGTAAGCCAACTCGTTCGCGCTCAGCAGAGGCGAGGCTAGTTGCCCGTTGCTTCGGTTTCCATGGCACCCAGGTACACACCGAAAGTGACTGGTTTTGTCGAAAGCGCGAGCTGGTCGTTGAATGGAGGAAGCAACACGCACCACCTGCTGGTCAGCGGGCGAGGAGAGGCTGCGGTGCTGGAGGCCCCAGCAAGGAAGTCGCGGTATTGGACGGCCGCTGGCGTGCGTACTCCGACCTTCCGACACGTCGCTGCGGTGCGACACCTCCGCTGTACCCAGGAGGCGGGCCCTGGCAGTCGTTGGAACGCCTCTTCTGGAGCGTCCCGGCCAGCGGACGATCGTTTCGCTGTGCGTGACTCGAATGTGGTCGAGATACCGGGACGCACGCTATCCGTGTCGGAGCTGAAAAGCGAGCTCTTGCGATCCGTGGCTGAACAGAACCGGGGTCTTGCTTCAACCAGCTCCAGTCGAAAAGAGACACTTGAGCTGGTACGCGCTCTGGAACGTGAGCAAGCGCAAGGAAGCAGTCCGTCGACGACGATTGCGGCACCATGTAACCTCGGCTGGGCGGAGCAAGCGTCCAAAGTATCCGGTGACTGGAAGCTGTTGTTTACAACCGCCCTTGATGTGCTTCTATTGGGATGGAGTGTCTTACCATTCACTCCGCAGGTCGGATCGATCTATCAGAATATTCGTGTCGCGCTATCCGCGGATGCGATGGAATTCACGCTCGAAAACGTGGTGCAGTTCGCTGCACCAGCTAGTTTCCTGCTAGCCCAGTTTGGTATAGAGGATTCCGACGCTACGCTACGGGTATTTGCACGCGGACAATGCGACCGCAGCCGCCCACAGCGACTGTATCTGCGTTTTGAGCGTGCGCGGCTGGAGCCGAATCGCTTTCTGGGACGCCGCATAGACGAGACGCTACCACCGCTGCAGTTGCCGCTTCGAGGAACTGCCGTTGGGTGGACAGAACTGACATTCCTGGATGAAGATCTGCGAATCATTCGAACTGCAGTGAATGATGTGTTTGTGCTGTGGCGCGTCTGAGCTGCAGCGCATGGAATTCGTTCGGGTCCAGGATCGATGGCGCTGATCCAGGGCTTTTGAAGGCCCGCGTGCCGCTGGCAACCGTGTCGAACATAATACCAAGCTTTCACAAAGGTTTCGATACTCCACAAACTCCATGCAAGCATTCTCCAGCGGCGTGGAGGCTAGATCCAACGCGCCACGATGTGTCGATTCTACCGTGGACGCCTCTTGCAACACTGGATATGCGCCTGCACAGTTGCCGTGCGCGATGTCTGGGCCTCTTCGCCGTGCCGCTGGGTGTATCCGGTCAAGGCGGCGCTTGCAACGAAGGTGTGCTAACCACAACCAGAGCTTTGTTACCAGAACACGGTAATCGTACAGACACTTTTCCAGCTGCCTTATTCCATCGTGATGCGCAGCTACCCAGAGTAGTGCGTGCCAGCGGCAAACAGAGGCCTTGGATAGGCGGCGCTGCATGCATGCATGCATGCATGCCGCGGGACACGATTTGTGACAGCGAGCGTCACGTTTCTCTGTGGACGCTCTGCACCAGGCGACGCATGCCTCTCGCTGACCTGGTCCGCATGCAAATTGATGCGCACTCGGTATAGCGGCATGCGGCCGGCGGAGATGATCTCGCCACCCTAGCGTATGAGCTTAGGGTGCCCTACGACACGGCTTCGTTCATGAGAAATACGTTGGGCAGTCACGAATGAACATGATACGTCGAACGCTAAGCATCGGTCGCAAGAGCTGACAAGCGAATGCTTCTGTGTTTGCCTAGACTCGTGTCCGATGAGCATGGAATACTGCATTGCTGGATCAGCTCCTTCCTTGCGTTTTTTGGAAGTATTTTCTGATGTATAGCCTCGACGTTTGAAGAGTAGAAATCAGGGGTTGACGGATTCATTCGCAGTTTTAGGATCCTCGGTTGGATGCTTTGCAGTGGATGCGTTCACGCGTTGCCGCTGGAACTCGTTGCATCATCGTGATGAAGATGATGATTCTCGACGCCATCGAAGGGGAGTTCGTAAAATATGCGACATTCATATCCGATGCATATGTACACGCCTCGACTTGTCTTCGTTCCATAGGTGTAACATGCTCAAATCACGCATGCTACAAGTTTTTGATTTTTCTGTTTTAATGCAACTCGAGGGTGCATAAATTTGCACCACTGGATTGACGACGAAAACGAAAATCGATGTCGTATCTTGACAGTTTGTGTATAAGCTCATGCCAGAACTTCACTGAACCTGTCTCGGTAAACAGTCAATGCCGTTCGTCGTACGAATATTCCTCGCTTTGTCGTCATCGACGAAGCAGCATTCGACGGCACCGCTATGACAAGGCTCATGCGATGCGCTTCCAGATGCTCCTGTCTCTTCTGTTTACATACAAAAGGATCTTGGACAGGGACTAGAGTTCGTGCAGCGACCGCTTCCAGTGGGGCGTGCGTCATTGCTTTGTACGAAGGAAGCGTAGACAATTCGAAGTTGCTCGACTTGATCTCCAGCCTTTAATTACCTTTTGGTACATGCTCCGTCATGGACAAGATCGCGTTCCACAAATCCTCCATCGAATGGAACAGCGTGCAGCGGGCAGCGTACTCGTCGAGGGCCTCGCCCTAGAAGAAGCTCGGCATCACAGAGAACAGTACCGGTCGTGGAAATGGAAGCGTACATCCAGGGGCGCCTTCTGCATCTGGTACGGGCATATACCGAGCAGTGAAACACGCCTTCATGCGCGGCAGGGTGGCACTCAGATCGGGAGGTATCGTAGACATGCTGGAATACCTGACCGCATCCAGTTGTCAGCAGTGCGAAGGACGCGCCGAGGCTACATACAACGGAGATGACAATGGGAAGCGAAGCTTGGATTGCAACTTCCGCCTGTGCATCGAATGCTTAGAAACAAAGCCGGAAGGTGCAAAGTCAGGACCTCTACGCCGCCATCAACATCTGTCAACTGTATCCAATGGAGCTTGAGGGAAAGGAGAGACGGGCGCATATCAAGCCGGAGATAGGAGAGAAGCACAGGAATCAGTTGCAGAGAAATCGCGCAGTGGCTACTGTTGGCGACAATAAGAAGGCTACCCAACTTTCATGTATACGCCCGAGTCAAGGTACCCGTTCCATTTTATTCCGTCTTGGATGTCTCGCAATGTCGAAATGTTTGCGCAGGGCATCGTCCGAATCGCGGTACTTTTGAAACCTTTATCTCATTAGAGCGCGCTGCTTGATTAAGATAAAACCTAGTCGACGTATCTTCCTATCGCATCTGACGAATTTCTGTATTGTTGCAGCCTCTCTCCCATAACAGCGCGATTCTCGAGCGAAATAGACCGAGAACGCGCCGCCAGGAGAGCTGCGCTTTCTGCCCTGCGTACCAGAAGCCGACTTTTCTTCCTACATTCTCCGACGATTCGCTGGATGGATCTGCCACCCATCGCATAGGCATGGATGGCGCTGCGAAGTATGGAATATAGAAGCATGTCCAAAAAAACTGCGGTTGCTTTCCTTCTGATCCTCGGAAGCGTTCACGCTCCCGTACAGTTCAAACGGCACATTTCAATCGCGTTGCGCTGAGCAGCGCGAGTCTGACACAGCGGCAGGCGCCGGTTTGCTCACGAGTTTGTACAGAGCACGACGAAGAGCACGCTAGTGCAACTTTAACAGTCGCGAGGCAAAAACTGGGGTATGCGTATGCGCTGAAAAACACGGCTGGAGAAGTGTGAGCTGAACGGCCAAACAGCACGGCGAACAGGCCGCAGGGCTCGCTGGAGCCCCTGAGCTACGCTACGCACTGGGGTCTCTTCCGTGCTCGCTGGCTACTTGGAGCGTACTTCCGATCGCTTTCAAGTCGTCGTTCAACCATCACTTACGCCCTACACGCTTAACTGGTGGTGCAGGCACCGGCGCGGCGCGTACTGACCTCCGCAACGCGTGCGCTTATCGGCCTCGCCTCTGACGTGCGCTGCGTTCGGAGACATCGGAAAAAGCTTATCACACGCCGAGCTGATGCAGAGCTCCAACGAACCCGACGGCGCTGCGCTTCGAGCTCCGCGACCGCACTTTACGGCTCAGATTCTGTACAGTGTCCGACTGACTACAGCAGGTCATGACGACGACGACGACGACGTCCCGACGCCACCAAAAAGTGACCAGATACGCGAAGCGCTTTCCCGAGTCGATGCCTTGCTGTCGCAGAAACCAACAACAAACGATACTGCACGGACTCGGTCAACGGAAACGTTTTCAACGCAACTGAACCAGGACAGGGTGACCCCCGAATACCTTGCTCAGCAACGTAGGAGTCCTGCACAAGCATATGAGGAGGGTGCACCATGTCAGCGTGCTGAAAGCGTTGCTAGAGCGACACTCGCATCACCGTCGCCAAGCGCGACGGATGCAGAAGGGCGGCGCGTCACTGCAGACCATGCGATGCTTTCGGCGTATGCGGCGTGGCGTGCACGAGAGCTTGCCCGCAAAGCTCGCGACGAGGCAGAGAGAGCCCATTTCCGACGACAACCGTAGCGCGTTTCCTCGTTTGCGTTGTTGCTGGTGGAGCGTCTCGCATGCTACAATGAAGGCATGTGCGGAGCGGTACACATGTTGGATCGCATGCAACGGCACTGGATGGTATGCTCGAACGCGGCGCACGCCCGGTGCCTCTCAAAGGAATAGTTGACGCACTTGGGCGTAAACTTCATCCACAGAGCGTTCTGCTGGGATGCGATGCACGCGCATGCGGCGTTCTAGAAACTCTATGACTGGCATGGTCGTCTCTATAAAAGTGCGAAAGCGCTTGCGAATAGATTCAGGATTATCATCGGTACGGCCGCTGCTGCGACTGCGCTGCAGGAGGCGGCGCTCCATTTCGGCTTCGGAACACTCGAAGAAAAGGCAAAAATCAGCGCGGCGGAGTAGACACTCAAAATCTATGGCTTGATCCAATGCACGAGGGAACCCATCGATCAACACACCAGGCACTGCGAGGGTACTACCCGCATCAACTAGTTTCTTCCGTAAAAGTTCCAACGTGATATGACCGGGCACAATGGCGCCTTGGCGAATCATCTCGTCAATCAGCTGGCCCTGTTCGGACTGAGTCTGGATCTCAGCGCGCAGCAGATCACCTGCTGAAACATGCCAAAAACCAAACTCGGCGACGAGTCGGGCGCACTGGGTACCCTTGCCGGCGCCTGGGCCGCCGAGTACGAAAACCAACCGAGGCGGCAGACGCGCATGACCCTGCAACGAGGCAGCTTCCTGGAGGTACGCACCAAGCCACTCCAAGGGCTGCGCTGGCTGCGCCATACAAAGTCGGGATAATGCGGTCGTAAGCGTCTCTAGTACGGTGGAGCTCAAGTACGACTTTGCAGCGGAGCCTCCACCGGCCACTTGCTCGCCGACGACGCGCACTCGTTCGTATATGCGCTCCACTTCTGTTGCATCGTGGAAGCATTTCGCAAGATCACTCGTAATTTGCGTTACATCCCGACTGGTCCAGACCCCACAGTGCGCCTTATCCACGCCGAAAAGCGCACGAAGGCTTCGGGGCGCCAGGGCGCGGGCTTCAGCGGGGTCTACGGGTCCGCACAACTCGAGCCACCGTTTCCAGTCTGTCGCCGAAGTCTGCTCCAGAGGCGTTGCCTCTTCGTTCGACAGGAACACCATCTCGACAGGCGGAGTCGCTCTGCGAAGCACGACGATCTCAGAACGCCCTTCACACAGCGCAGCGACGTGTTGTTCGTTGTGCACCTCATCGTCTGGGGCAGGCGTCGTGGTCTCGGCGGGCTCAGGTGAAAGCAGCGCACGCGCTCGTTCGGGCGTCCAGACGACGGTCTGCCGCGCAACCTCGGTCCAACCGTCTGTCTTTCGTGCGTACGCCAGAATCGGATCTTTTCGATAAAAAGCTTCCGGCTGAATAACGAGCAGCACAAAACCCGGCCAAGTCGTTCGTTGCGTCATATGCAGTGCAGCTTTGTGGCTGGAGCAGAAATACGGCAAGTGCTGTAGGCGTCGCTGTGTTGCCTAGTTGCTCGTTTGAAGTCAGTAGCGCATGCGACGCGCGTTATTCGAGCGACTCGCATCGATGGACACGGGACAGCTATATCCCATTTTGTACTGTATCGCATTCGCGCATCCCCGCATGCGCAGCGTGCATCCCCGGCATGTTGAGTTGATTCCTGAGACAGCTATATCCCGTTTTGTACTGTATCGCATTCGCGCATCCCCGCATGCGCAGCGTGCATCCCCGGCATGTTGAGTTGATTCCTGAGACAGCTATATCCCATTTTGTACTGTATCGCATTCGCGCATCCCTGCATGCGCAGCGTGCATCCCCGGCATGTTGAGTTGATTCTTGGATCGTGCGCGGCACCCGGTTCATCCGTATGTTCTCGAATGGTTCATTCTACGTAGACGTCAGCGTGGGCGCACAGACGCTGGATCGCAGAGACGTGCATCGCATCGCTGTCATGGAGGTGTCGACGTTTCACCAGCACCTCTGCAATGCTTTGCTTGGAAACAGGCACTCGATTCCCCGAAGCGCCGGGTCGCGCGTAGCAGCTTCATGCAACGCCGTTCATCGCGCATAAAGATGAAGTCAGCATTCGATGACGAGTGTGCGTATGCAGGTTCTGTCGAGAGGGTAGCATCCCCGGAGTGGCGACTCGTACACAGCGACATGGTGATCGGGGCGTCCATCATTGATCGCTGAGCGTACTCGTAGAGGTGATTAGGTCACGATGACTCGCTCAGTGGAGCGAGCATGCGAGGCGCGGCGCTTCCAGGACCTTTACGACAGAAAGGGACCGGGACGGAATGTGCCTCAGCGCCTCGTCAACAAATTCGCTGGGTCCCCATATAGCATCCATCCGGGGTCGTTCGTGTCATTGCGAAATGCACGCCTCCAGTCCCAGTGTGACTGCTCAATCGCAGCATGGCGCATCTGGTTCGAGCAAACGCTGTCCAACGGTGCGAATGGGATGTAAGACATCACGCCGGATTCGGGTTTTGCTGTTGTCGTGTGATCCGCCGTGTCGTTTCACGTCACATGCATGATCTGACACATGCGGATGAAATGGCCAGTAAACAACCGGAAAGCGTTCACTTTCTCCGGGTTTCTCATGCCAGCAAAGCTCTTGTTCTTCAGTGACAGGCAACTCCGCATGTGTACCACCCCCAAGCTTCGAGACGCCAAACTCCGCGCCTCATTTCGTCATCGCGCACCATTGCAGGCTCACAGCGGCACTGCAGCTGTCGCCTGCCCAGCATGGTAAGCAGCGAGGCGTCCGTGCGTCGCAGCACGTCGCTCTAAGCGGACGCATAGCGCCAACATACGGAGCCTGTGCGCGCCACCGCTACAATGCACGCCGCGCTCGTCCATTGACCATGCGCGATGCACTAGACACATGCACGAGGCTACGAAACGACACCACTGCGGCGCGCCACGTAGACACGTGGCGCTCGTGCAGGCTCGCGCAGATGCGCCAGCGCATGCGATCCGTTGCGTCCGTGATGTTCCACATTATTCCTATTTAGTACATTCATGAAATAAATGGACAATGCACAAAGAACACAGCGCTGGGGTGGCATGGCGCGCAATTTGGCGCGAAGTCAGCGATGGCGCGCAAACTGGTTGAATACCCGCAACAGCTTCAAGCGCGTTAGGACTCGCCACCACGTATACGATACTGTGGTTGCGTCAGTGTTCGTACTCGCGACATGTGGGTGGTCTTTGTGAATCAAGTAAGGCGCACGCATGATGGAATTGATGTATCGAGCCGTGGACGCTGGTACTTAAATGCGAACAAGCTCCGGTGCAAGCGGGCTCGGTCGCTTGCGTATATGACTGTTGTTCGCAGCTTGCCACGGCCACCGGGCTTCTACGTGACGACGCAGGATGGTGACACGCTTGCGAGTATCGCGTCACGCTATGGCATTGACGCGAAACGTGTTTGGGAGCTGAATAACCGCGCTTCGCGTTTAGAGTTTAAGCGTGGCAAGTTCCCATTTCTCCCTGGTTTGAAACAGCACGAGGTTTCGAGGCAAGCGCCTTCAGGTGGCGTATCCCTAGAGGAGGCGCTGGAGCGGCCACTATGTTCTGGGCAACGCATCTTTGTACCGAATGAAACAGTGGCACAGACGGCAAAAGGCGGTAACCTCCATGGGGCTTCCTTGCGCCAAACGGCACCTCCAAAAACAGTCGAAGCACCTCCGGTTACCCGGACGTTTGTTCCTCCCAAGGCACAGACCACTCCGCAACAGAAATCTTCAGCAGCGATGGGTGCTCCATCCGCGCCACCGGCCAAGGGTGCCCCGGTTGTAGAGCAGCAGGCACTGCCGCCGTCACCACCATTACAGGGTACGCTCGTTGGCTCGGTTGGGACAACGGATTTCTTCCTGGGCGTCTTCGCGGTGCTCGTTGGATTTTATTCGGCGAAGATGATGCTGCCGCGGTCGAATACCGAACCCGGAACGCAGCCAAAGACCTCACTCCTAAAGGCCTTGTATAAGAGGCTCGTGGGCTTTCTACAGGCCATGATTACTGTTGCTGTTTTGATTGGGCTCGCGGCAGGCGCGCTAGGCGCTCGCCTCCGAGCGGCGCTGCTGTTCATCTTTAACGCCTGCACGATACTCTTACGTGGCGTATCGCAGATGATCGTCCTCTTCGGCCAGTTCATGTGCGGCATGCTCGGTGTCGTGGCGCTTGCGGTTCAGGGTGTCGTTCAACTGTTCCAACGGCTTGCGCAGGCGGCATTCTTGCTGATCGCGTCGATTTTTTTGGTTACGTGGCAGAGCGCGGTCCGTCTCTGGTCGGCAGCCTCTACGCGTTCGAGCGCAGTACTAGAGAACATCACTCAGCGCGGGCTGTCACCATCGCTGCCCTCGGCGGAAACAGGATTGTGGTCTGTACCAGATGAGCGCTCTTCCTCCGTCGACCAGACGGCATCCGAGTCGTTCTTTGGGCTCATTCGGCAATTTTTCTCGCGGGATTCGGGAAGCGATCTCATTCGCTGCGTTCTTCGTGAACGCACCCAGATCTCGGACGCCTTCGTTCGAATGCGATTCGATCTTCCGGGACCCGACGACCAGCTAGTTCTCCAGATGGGTCAACGCATCGAAGTGCATGTTCAGAAAAGCCGCCAAAGTCTCTGGAGTGACGTTCAGCCCCTTGATCAAGCGGAATCTTCTTGTGGGCTTGGAGCAATCAGGCCGCACCTGCTAGCGGTCGCCAGTGATCGCCATCAGCCTGGTAGCTTCGAGATCATAGTGCCCGTGTCGCACGCACTGCAGCAAGTGCTTTGGGAAGCGAGCGACGCAGATAATGCGACGCATTCGGCTGCCGCTGCTCCAATGGACGCCGAGTACGATGGTGCTTTCAGTACAGGAAGCGATGTCCAGGTCCTGGAGCGGCCATCTACCTCCGACCACGTATTCTCGGCGACGTGCAGTGCAAACAATGACGAGTTCGACGAGCATTTCCTAATCGCGCTTGAATCCCTTGTGGAAGGTGTTGATGCTATCCGCGTTCGACCAGCCCCGAATACGGAGCTCATCTACCGTCGCGCGATGAATCCCTCCGCTGGGACCGTTGTGGTGCATAACGTTGTGCTCTTAGCATGCGGTCTGGGCATTGTATCCGCGGTGCGCATCGCCGACGAACTCCTACAAGACTCCGAGTCCGCGGTGAGCCGCATCACGCTAATCTATTATAACGAGCGCGCCCGAGATTTCATCCTCCTCGACGACTTGGAGCGCATGAGCAAAGACCATGGTGAGCGATTCCGCCTCCATTGTGTTTGGAATGAGAACGCTGGCGCGTACCTTGCCAGCACAGGATTCCCCCGAGCTGCAACGGCTTCCGCCGGTGCGGGTACAAGCGCAACCGTCGCTGCCGCCGCAGCCAGACGCAACGGCTACGGCCGTGAAAGACGCGCGGCACAGCCGGTGCCTGCTACCGTCCGGGTGATATCGGCCATACCAGCGTGGACGGAAGGTACAATGGCCATTATCAGCGGGAACGAGTCATTCTCCCAAGAAATGTGGTACGCCTTGGGGGACTCGGGTTACCCGGAGGACGCGATCACCTTCATATAAATCCAGCGTCTGCAACGGCGACGCCGTATGCAGCGGTTTTCGCCCTAACGCGACACATTGATTGGGGGTTTGTCCATTATATGCATGGCTGATTATTCCATTTAAATACAAGTCATTCCGCGTGCTCGTTTTCGCCTCCGGGTTGCGCTGCCCGAATCGTTTGCGTTGCCCGCATCAAGCGTCCTTCAATGCCTCGTTCTGTCGTCATCCGGAGTTGCAAGACAGTCCAACAGAACGCTTCTATCTGGATCTCGAATTCCGCGATCGACAGGCAAGTAGACTACAGAGAGAGCGCTTTTGCGTACGCTGCTCACTTGTAGCCGTATTCAGGATCACGACGGACACGCATGCATACACGCATACATGCAGACACGCATACATGCAGACACGCATACACGCATACATGTTTGAACACGTGTCCTCTGATGCTGTCCAACAAGTCCACCTTCGTTCCACGCGACGCAGTGCGCCCTGTTCCAGGCCAGCTTCCCACCGAACCCAGTGATCCAGGACGCCACGGACCAAGACAATAACGAAACCACAGGTGCCACGCGCGTTGCTTTATCTCTAGGAATGCGTTCGAGTGGGCGGCATCGCTGCCCCATTGTTGCCACGCGGCGGAGAAGAAGCCATCTGCTCGAGCGCTTCAAGCTCCGCTACGGTGTTCACGCCCTCTAGACGCCAAAGAAGACCGCTTTCTTCACGAACACAATAAACATCGACGTCATAGCCACAGTCCACTGCCATCTGAACGAGATCAGTGGCGTAGTATTCGAAGCGCTCAGGTGCAGGACTCGAACTGCGCACCCGCTGGTTGCCTTTGTCGACTCGATGCGGTAGCGACGCTGCAAGGAGCTGCATCGAAAGCGCACGATCCACCACCATGATGCCGGAGTAGAATTCTCGAATGGCCAGGATCTGGGCGCCGTCTGGTCGCTGCAGGGCCTCGCGATACTCCACAATGGCGCGCAGGGCGCCGCTCTGGGCGTCGCGAACAACGCGTCCATAGGCGCCCGCGTCTCTGGACGTATAGCATCCGCTCAAAATGACGCCGAACGTCTGCGATGGCCCGTTTGGATGGGCCGCTGCCTCACGCTGACGGCTTCGTTGATCTAGCAGTGGTTCCAGAATCGCAGAATCTACCCCAGGATTATCGCCGTAGAGCACGAGTATGTCACCGGAGAACGTCGAAAGCGTCGAGCACAGGGCCGCATAGAGGGCGTGGCCGGTCCCGAGCGGCTGGCTCTGGCGAACCAGGAGGTACGGGAGCGCGTCAAGCGCTGTTCGGATAGCGCCTTCGACAGACTCGTTGCCGACCACGACAGTCGGTATTCCCATGGTGTGGAGCGTCTCTACCACTTGTCGAAGCATGGGTTTGCCACAGAACGAATGCACGACCTTGGGGTACGCAGCGCGGAACCGAGTACCTCGTCCCGCGGCGAGCACGATACCGACCACAGCAGCACTTTGGAGTTGCGCTTGCCAGGCGGATGCTGGCCCCAACTCGCCAGCGTCTGCCTCAGCCAAAAGCGCACCAGCTACTTCCAAATCGCCCAATCTCGAGGTTTCCGCCAGGCGAATGCCGAATGAACCACTTTCAAGGTGTCGGAGTTCATTCTCTGACAGCGACGTGGCCACCTGCTCCAAGATTTGTCGAAGCCGCGACCGCAGCAGCCTTTCTAGCCGACGGGCGAGCGTTTTGGCGACCTCACCCTCCAGGGCGGTTGAACTGACTTCCACGCGTATCCGCCAGAACGGCTGTGTGCGCGACGGACGTACCAACACGCTCACAGCGTCCTCAATCGACACATCTGGAAATTCCAGCTGAATCCGTTGTAGTTGCTCATCGATGAGGGCCGTTTGCACCCATTCCGGATCTAAGACGCGAGTTTCATCTGCAGTGTAGCGCCAGTTTGCTGCGGCGTAGCGACTCGCCTGGCGCAGAAGCGGTGTTTCCAAGTCATGCTCTGTGAGCTGCGCGTTCACCACTTCGCTGTGTCCAGCCGAAGCAAACACCTCTAAACGTTCTAATAAATGCGTGACTGGCTCCGTACGAAGCAGCGCCTCCATCGTAAGTAAGGTGGCAACGCCGTCGCTGCCCGCGGGGTTCGCCAATCGCGCCAACGATACGATGCATTCAGCAGCGTACCGCGCTTCCCGCGTCAGGGGCGTGCTCACGTCCCGCAACAACAACTCGTAGAGCTGACGCTGCACCAGAGGTGCCACGTAACAACCAACATGTCCATTCGGCTCGGCATAGACGGCGAGATTAAAGCAGCGCTCGACGATATCGCGGCCGTACTGAGCGCCTGTGGGCACCAGCACCAGGTTGCCATCGCAGAGCGCACGGATTCGCTCGCGATACACACGTCTGCAGTAAGCTGTTAGCGCACAGCCGAACGATAGTCGGGGCAGTACTTGTATGGGTGTAGTTGTTGTTTCCGGGGCCGCCACGAGCAACTGGACGCAGCGGCGCAGGAATGCAACCAAACAGAGCGCTATCCAGTCACCGTCGTAGACTACGATGGATGAAATCGATGATGCCTCTTTCGTTCGACCCGCTGAACGCTGCTCGGATGATGCGTAGTAGACCATGCGATCCGCATCGCCGTCCAGAGCCGCCATGCGGTCGCCCGACACGAGACAACGGAAGTCATCGCCGTGTCCAGCGTGCTGGTGGATGTACTCAGCCCCGCAGCGCTCGTTCACGGCCTGCGACTCCTCATGTCGATGCGTCGTGCTCAGCGGAAACGATAATAGCGATGATACCTCCGCAAGCACCACCGAGGCTGATCCATATGCGCAATCAACTCGAAGTCTCGTCGTCGAGTCGACTGCGCCCGATCCAGTCACCTCGGGATCCCGTTGCAGCGCTCGACAAAGCGCATGGTACCCTTTGACGAGCCGTTCGTGGACATAGGCATCAAAGGTACTCAATCGTCCATTTTGCGATGCCCAGACTGCGTACTGCGTGAATGGTGTGGTGGTGAGGCCCAGATTTCGTACCCCCGAGCACTGCGTCGCTCGTACCAAGACTTCTAAAGCTACCTGTGCGAGACGAGCGGAACTCGGACGATTGTCGTAGCCGAGGATGACGACACCACCGCGCCCGGACTTGTCGTCGATGCTTGAGCCTGCCTCTCCCGGGAGAGTCGCGGTTTTCTCGGCGGCGGCTGGTTCCCTGCCATGAAGCATTCGATGCGCCAGGCGGTGGAACAGGGAGCCGAGAGCCGCAGCGCTCGGTGCATGAATCGGTACCGTCAGCGTTTCCACGTTCATTCCGTCGAAAGAGCCGTTATTCGCGGAATCTGTTGGTGGTGCCAGCGTCTCCTGCAGCAGGTCTGCGAAGAACTCTCCCAGCAAGGGGTGCGGCGTATCCTGGAGGTGCGCTTGCAACAGACCCCCGTCGCTGCGCACAACCTTGACGCCGTTCTCACTTGACGGGTTGTGGGAAGCAGTTATCATCAGGCCCAGTACACACTTTCGAAAAGAAGCGACCAGCGCGACGACAGCTGCGGCTCGGGCGACAACAGCGTCCAAAGCGGGTCCGTCGCGTACGCGGACGCCTGCACCGGTATAACGCACGGCTTCTGTGAGCGGGTATCGATTGGAAAGCCAGTTTGCGAGCTCGTGAAAGGGATAGGGAGAAGCATCGGTCGTGTTTAGACATTGACCGGCTTCGGAACGTTCCCCTAACGAGCAGAGCGTGGCACGTCCGACACCGCCAGCGAGCTTGCAGGGTCGCAACCGCACGCTGCGAGGCGGTGCGCGACCACGGAGCCTAGTTTGGTGCCTCGTTATAGGACGAAGCTGAGGCGAAACCGTTCGTCGACTTGCAACCAGAGCCAAGTCAGGGACCAGGCCGCTTGCCCCGAACATGAAGTGTACTCGGTGCGAAAAATCGATGGCGAGCGTCATCGCCTGTGCGCACAAGCTCACTGGCGATGTTCGCTTAGGACCCGTCCCGTTCCGAATAACTTCCTGTTGGGATCCGCATGAAAGATTTCCTGCTGGACGCTGTGATCTTCGTTGTGTCGAGAGGGTTCCGTGGGAGCTTGGACTTTGGGTGCAGTTATGGAATACGGAGACCAGTGGGGCTATGCATAGACCCCTGCAAACAAGTGCTGAGCATTTCCAGGAGGAATCGTATGCGCGCGCAGTCTGTTGCAGGTTCGGTGGACGCCCATTCGTGGTCAGCGCTTTCTCGGGTATGAGTAGCGTCGCATGCTGCCCGTTCGCCCTTGTTGAAGAGCCGGAACTCGACACGCGAGGAAGCGTCGACTCAACGATGGATCCGATTGTTCTGAAAACGTACATATATGTACAATGGACAGATCGCTGTACTGTAATGCGTGCGCGCACGGGAGCAGTGCACGCTTCGACCGAGTCTTCGGTGCGTTCGATTCTTCGCAAAAAATAAAGATATTTATCATTTACAATTCACTGGACTGCACGCGTGCACAAGGGCGCAGCATCGACAGCGCGCCGTTCAAATCGCCGGGTCAAGCGCCGAGCGCTCCGGGTCGCCCGCTTCAGCAGCGCGTTTTTCTCACTGTTCGCCGTTGCCGCAGCGCTGCCTCCAAATGGGCGAGACAGGGCGCTCCGAAATGTACCGACTGCTTGCGTTCGAAATGAGTAGACTCAAACTGACTATGGAACGGTTGGGTGAGACTCTGGACCGTACCGATGCAACGACAGCGGCAGCGATAGGTTTTGTGTTGTTGGGCACGCAGCTAAGCGTGGGCGCGCGCTGTGCTCTCCAGACAGCCCCAGCGCAACGATCCGTCGAGTCCACGTCACAGGACGCCTCTGAGCTGGCAACTGAGGAGTAAACGCGTTGTGTGCGCGCGATTACGACTTAAAAAAGTGCCATGAACGCGTTGCATCCCGCAGAGGATATGCATCGGAGTGTAGGCGGGTCGAATGGGCGGCGCTTCCGGCTTGTTTGTAAGCGGGGGCGCACCACTGCGCCGCCCAGCTCTGAACAAAGTACCAAGATCGTGCGGACACCTGCCGCTGTTATTGGAGGTGCAGAATCGGGCGACTCGCTGCAGCCGCACCGGGCCGGCATTCCCCGGAAGAAAGCTCCGCCAGCGCATCCACCGAAGCGAGGTCGCGTGGCGTGCGAGCTCCGTGCCCCAAGCCACAGAGGTTTGAAAATCCTTCATGGTCTCGTCAAGCGTGCTGCTCTCTGGTGAAAGCCGGTCGGCATGTACGCAGTCCACCTCCGTGTTGTTCTTCAAATCGCGCCTGATAACATCCATAGTTTACGGTGACGAGGTGCCTTTGCCAGAGTCGGAACGCTGGCGCACTGCCAGAATGTTTCCCTGGGCCATGCATTGCTTAAGAGCAGTCATCCTGGAATAAATCCAAGACCCAGACTTTGACCCTCGCTTCACAATGAATCAAATGCAAGTATCGTCTCCAGAGCATCTTGCAGCGCTCGATTCGCGGGGGCTTGTTTCCGCTGACGGACGTTTTCGGTCGACCGACAACAAGTGACGCAGCATAGTCTCTGTTCCAGCGACTTTGTGCGATACGAACGGGCTTAACAAACGAGCACCTCATCGTCGAACCTGATGCGGTGTTACCAGAACTGTCTCTGAGGCAGTCCGGCGTCTCTATGTAAACCACGCGCCTCCACTTCGCTCATTGGCAGTGTGAAAAGTCTACGAGCAGCGCTCGGTTTTCACGTCGCTTTCGATGACAGCGAACCTGGCGGCAACCGACGACTGGGGTGAGCTCCTCGACGTCCTGGACCCGGGGGATCCAACCGGCTCCCGGGTGATAGCACGCTACGATCGGTTACGCGTTCACCGCGAAGGGCTGCTTCACCGTTCGGTGCACGTGTGCGTGGTACGCTCCGTGCCCGACTGGCCCGCCCAGGTGCACGGTCTGCGCAATACCAACTACAAGCTTCTGCTTCAGCGACGGAGCGAGTCCAAGGCGATTGCTCCCGGCTGTTGGGACCTATCCTGCGCAGAGCACTTGCGCGCCGGCGAGTCCTTCGAAGCAGCTGCTGTGCGGGGCCTGCAGGAAGAGCTCGGTCTAGCGCTTGCACCGGACCAGCAGACGACGCCAATACATGCGCTTGACGACGGAGAGCCGGCCTTGCAGCTCTACGACTATCCGAGCGTCGGCTTAACGGACTATGAATGGAATCGAATTTACGTAGTGTTCGTTACGGACCAGGCTGATGAGGCCCTGGTCAAACTCAAACTCGATTCCGCGGAAGTTGCTCAAGTTCGGTGGATTACCCGCGAGTCGCTCCAAATGGAACTTGCAAAGAATCCATCGCATTTCACTCCGTGGTTTCGAGATCAGGCTCGAAAGCATCTCTTACCCAGTGCGTACAACTGAGCATGGTTCGTGAGCGACTTGTTGCTATCACAAATGCTGCGGATCGTCGGGTTATACCCGTGTCAGAATAAAGTGGAAAGGGTCCATTTCGCTGATACAGGCGCAAACGCTCAGGTTGGGGTCTGTTCCCGTTGCCGTCAATAACGGCCTTTGCTGGCTTTTTCTGTGCATGTTTTCTTTTCCTCTGTCTGAACGCAAGCTTTACATGGACCGGTGTCTCGCTTCTCCCTGTAGGTCCGTTGTCAGCGGGTAAAAGATATTGATGGCAGCATGAAGTTCCTTATCGACGTGCTGCTGGCTGTTGTGGATGGGTTTCATGCACACGCGGAAGTTGTCATCTAAGCGTCGTAGGCCGTTTTCACCCTCTTTGGACACAGCGCCCAATAGCCCGTTGCAGGTTGACGCTTCACTGCGATTGGATGCTCGCATATATCCGCTAGAGCTCCTACTCCGAAAGCTGTCCTGGAGCGTGCAAAACGATTGCTTCATCGCTGTCGAGAGATGCCGTCGAAGAGTAAAACAAAAGCTCCAGTCGATGCCGTCCTCGATTTCCGTACCTGGTGTCGTACTCTATGATTCCAGGCTTGTTCTGGGAGATTTTCTAAGCGAGTGCCCTGTTTGGTGCACACGCAAGCGCGCGCTTTTCCTTTCGATAGAGGATTGGTGGAGCGCGACCTCGCCTATGATGAAACAAGTGCAAGGGTAGGGAATCCATGCTGGAGTACGAATCGACATATAGCTATCCCTGTGCGCTCATTTCATGCAAAGCGATGTCGCACTCCTCATTGGAAGCGATTGCTGCAATAACGAAACTCCAAGCGCAAGACCCTTTTCCATGCAAACAGAAGAGACGCGATCCTCTGGAAGCGTATCCCATGAGAGGCACCGTGCCGCTGGCGAATCTCGTTTTTTGGATGAGGACAACGAGAGAGGGACTTGTTTTTCGAATAGAGTCGATGATTTTTACACGACCAGTCTAGTAAGACTCTGGACATGAACTTGTGCATGGTCGCCAAGCAACGCCACGGAGCTCTCTTCGTCGTCAGTCCGGCGGGATGAGTTGCTGAACCCACGAGTTGCCTTGCAACGGGAAAATGAAATGCTTGAAACATGCTTGTTTCGAACAATCTACATGTAAGCGCATGGGAGGCATGGAGGTTTGTACACGTGGATTGTATAACGTATCGGTTACTCTAACAAATCCTGTTCGAGGGGCCGTCGCGAATCATCCTCACGACTGTGACATAGCGAATTCCAGTGACAAGTAGCGGATACAACCACTGCGAAAAACACGACTAAGCATTCTAGAATTGGGTCAGAGTCTGTAAGCTCCTCTCGCTACGCTTCGGGTGCCGAGACCGTACTTCTGAAAAACTGCGGAAGAAATCAGACGACAGGAACATAGCACCCAGTCCAGTGTTCCAGATGCATCTGGTACGAGTGTCGTCGCTGCCCAGTCAGAGAGCCAAACGACGAACTCGGAGCGGTATGCGACAAGCAACCTCCGCTCAGGTGCCGAGTGTATCAGCACTTTCCGTAATCGTGCGTGATTTGCATCGTGGAATCAGTGCGTCTCGCCTTCGATCCCATTCGCTGACCGGCTGCCTGCCTCGCTGGCTGGCTGATTTCTTGCTCAGGTCCCGCTGACCCTGCGACTTGGTTCATTGTGCTCAGCTGCGTCGACGGGAGCCCGTATCTGTCGCCACACCAGCGAAATCGTTGCCCTGAAGCCGATACGTTCGATAGGAACGTTGGAGTAAGAATCCTTGCAGATTCAGCATATCGATAAACTGCGAGAAATCGGTTCCATGTTCAATATGATGTTGCTGAGCGATTTGCCGCAGTTCATCGAGGTGAAAAAGAGCATTCTGGCGACGGTTCGCCTCCTGGTGCAGCACCAAAAGGAACCGCCGAACATCGTTCGCACGACTGGTGCCGCCTACGCGCGAAAAGTCAAGCACCCCGCGTTCATCCGAGTACACGTCCAGCATGGAGCACTGCATGATTTCAATGACATCGCGAGCATCTTGAGCGCTAACAACGGAGCGAAGTTCAGCGCGCGCTCTTGCTTGTGCAAGTCGTTTCAGCGACTCAAGCTGACGAGTGGTGACCGGTGGCAGCGCCTCATGACCGTGAACACCAGCAAGCGCATGCGCATTCCGGCGCATGAGTAGATAAAAATCGCGCAGGATTTGTTTCGCCTCTACACTCAGCACAGGGTGAATAAAGCGGCGCGCAAAGGCCACGTATGTTCGGAGATCCCGCGTAGATGCGGGCTTTTGTGCCCATTTCCTCGACTGCTGGAGGCGCTGCCAGAGGCTAACGCCCACGCTGCATTCTCCCGCCTTGTTGTTGGTAGCGGGCGGACTCGAGCCGTCGCTCGACTCTGTCGAGAGCGACCAGCGCATGGGTGCCGCGCGCTGGCGCCGCCCGCCAAACGTGGCCATGACATGCTCGGAGATGCGCTGGTCGCGGCAGCGGTCAGGTTGATCCTGAATCACAAAGACGAGGTCAAATCGTGAGAGGAGCGCGGGACACATTTTCAAGTTCTCGCAGACGGTGCGACGCTTGTCGTAGTGCCCTCCGATAGGATTTGCAGCCGCCAAAATGGAAGCCCGGGCAGCGAGTGTGCCGACAATGCCCGCCTTGGCGACACTGATGCTCTGCTGTTCCATGGCCTCCAAGAGTACCTGATAGTCCGCAGACATCTTATCGAATTCATCGATGCAGCAAATGCCCCGGTCGGCGAGGACGAGCGCACCCGCCTCAAGCACGTACTCGCCGCTGCCGGACTCGCGACTTACGGTAACTGTCAAGCCCGAGTTGGTCGTGGTGTTGCCACAGACATAAACGGAGCGCGGGAGCAGTGCAGCAGCCGCTCGCAGCATCTGCGATTTCCCGACACCGGGATCTCCAACGACGAGTACATGGATGTCGCTACGCGCTACGGAATGCTCCAGCGACTGCTGGTGTTCGCTCGCATCGCTCGCGTGCAATGCAGAGAGAATGTCGCTGTCCAGCATAGAGATACCTGCTGGCCCGACATTATCTATGGCGGGGACCGGACGGGTTCCGCCACGGTTGCTGCCGCCCAGAATACCCAGCAAAAGCGCCGCCTTAATGATATCATGACCGCATATGAGCGGACATAGCGATTGCACGAGGAACTCGAAGACATGTCCGCGATGCTCCAAAATTCCCCGGATGCACCGGAGATCCTCATCCGTAAACGAATCTGCATGCGGCCTGGAGCCACCGATGCCGGCTGGCCGAACCATGGTACCCTTGGATCGAAGCGACTGCGAGGTCTGGCCTCCGTCTTGCTCAGTGGCTGGATCTGGGGCGGCTGCCTCGAAGGTTTTCGCATCAGCAGCAAGCTCCCTCTGTTCGCCTTCCTTGGCGTCGTTGGTGGGAGTCAGCGAAATTACCTCGAGGTAGACTTGGTAGAGCGCGTGGTCGCGGCCCCGTCGCGCGCGTGACGCATCCGCATCAAGACTCAGAAACCTGACAATGCCAACAACATCGACGATATCACCGGGCACTACAGTGTCCAACATGTCTGCATACGTGAGCTCGCACTCCACGGTCCGCGGTATACCGCCGACATCGGCAACATTGCCCACAGACGACAGCTCCTGCAGACGAATCCGTTGCCAGTCTAAAGTTACAGCCGAGCACCGATCCGGAAGAAAAACACGCGATTTGCATTCGGCAGACGCCATACAATGCGGTGGTGGATTATACTGAAAGTTCGGGCATGTGACACGTTGGCTTTTGCCACATGTCGCGCAGGCAACGCTGATTGAGGACAACTGAGGACGGATGCTGCTCATTCGAATCACGGTGCCTCGAATACCAACGAGGCGGCCAACCGCATGTGCGCGCAGTTCGCTAAAATCGGTTTGGTCGCGTAGCCCCTGAAGGCGAACGACGGCGCGCGGTAAGCGAACAGCAGCCAGGTGCTCACCAATAAGGTCCAGGTATTGCTGAGGGCAAGAACCGAGAGCATGGAGATGATCGGCGCGAACCCATGCGTGGATCTTCACTACCTGCACGATGGCCAGACCGAGGCAGTTCAGGGACTCCTCGGGGTTCTCTATAACGGCGTCAGCAAAGGTGCTCATGGTAGGCGAGCGCACAAGCAGCGCGTGCTCGACCGGCACGCTGATCTCATCAATGGTATCCATGAAGACACGGCAGCGCTGCATGTAGCCATCGGTTTCGGCGGATAAACGCTGCCAGCGATCAGTCGCGTCCATGGACTTTTCTCGGAGAGATTCGTCTCCACTTTCGAACGGGGACACTGACAGACCCGCTGCAGCACCTACGATGCAGCTTCCAGAACCCGTGTCGTTCCCAGCAGGTCCCAGAGCGTTTACCCGAGCTGAAGACAGCGGCGCTGGGCGAACGGATTCGAGTGCTTGACCTAGAGACGGTATACCAACCGCGGCAGCTGTCTGTTCGTAGCGGCACCGTGCTTGCGTCGCAACTGACTGCCCTTCTTGCGAAAGCAGAAACAATATAACATTTGCGGTGATTGCAAGACGAAAGTCACGATTCGTAGCGTTGCTATCCGCGTCGGTATCGTCTGCCCAAGCGTAGCACTCATACTCTGGCAGCCCAAGGGGGAAGCGAAGCTGCATCGGAGCCGGTTCGGAGGCTTGGCGGTTGCGCTACTCCGGCAGCGCCAGCGTGATCCGCCCTTGAACTTCCCGAAAAGAAAGTATGGATGAGATTTCGAGCTCGTGTGGAACGGTAGCGCTTACAGAAACTTGTTAAAACACGAGCTGCCGTCCAACCAGGGCAAGTGTGACGGAGTCTTGTCGCGAGTCGTGTGCAAATGACAACATAGCAGCTGCACTGCTCAGGGAAGTGTTCGACGTTGTCGCTCTGCGCACACACGCACACACGCACACACGCACTGCAGCTCCCGTTGCACGCATACGTGACACGTGTCCGCGGCTGCGCATCTGCACGCATGCATTAGATTTCGCGCCAAAAACAATTGCTGGCATCGCTTCATTCGGCACAAGCGTACGCAGGGCAGTGTTCCCCAGCTGTGCACTTATTCGCAGCGCGCGGTGAAGCATTCATCATTCCGCGCCCTACTTCCAAGTTCCATAACCCACACATCTTCTCGGATATATCAGTCGTTTCGTATGTTCTTTCGTTCGCCGAGCGCCTGTCCTGATCATCCGCAAGAGCGCGTCTAGCGCCGATGCGGAAGCAACACGGAGACAGAGCGGCGTTGCCATACCACAGAGGGCGGCGACTCGAGCATTCCCTGACTCACCCGACGCACGATCCGGTCTCGTCGTCGATTCATGCTCAGCCAGTCTCCGCATGCAGACTAACCGTCGCTGCATGACACGTTGGAGAGACTTTGATGTTCGGAGGAATCCCGGGAGACGCCTCTCTCCTTCGCGATCGTTTATGGAATGCATTGTCGGTTCGCGACGCGGGCTTTTGCTTGGCATCCCTCAGTGCTTGGGGGTACAAAGTGCTGGGCTCGTGTGTGCATCCGGTTCAATGGACCTTCCGCCTAGAGAGCAGTCAATTGCTGGTATGCAGTGCGCATAGCGCTGACCAGGCGAGCATCCGCTGGATACAAAGCGCCAGCGGGATACACTTTTTCGGGTTTCAACATCGTTTACCTATAAAAGAGATCCTCGAGTGCGCCACTCATATTGTCTTTCAGGAGAGCGTGCATCATCGGTAGATCCATGACAAGGGCCGCCTGTAAGCGTTGCGCCCTGTCGAAGTTAAGGATGACGTTTGGGGCAGAGGCGCTCGGAATGCCGCTGCACTTGCGAAGACGCTACCCGCGTGCTTGGATACGTGTCGCGAAACCGTGTGTGTTAGGGGACACTTGGACGAGGCAGCGGATACACCACTGCAACGATTGCAGAGAACATGTCCAGCAGTTTGTCCAGCTGGGCAGATGCTCGTTGGCGAATCGCTGCTACGTCCGGATGTGCCTGCCATGGTTCCCGTGCACCTCTCATCCTGGAGGATGCGCGCACGATGATTTGGCCACCCGATCCGAGACAACGACCGAGGTTCATGGAAGCCGCAGATCCCATGTTCATTCCGGCAACATGGATGATCTAAGACACAATCCGCAAGTAATGCATGTGCTCCTTGAACGAAACGCGAACATTAGCATCTCGAGAGCAGTTTCGCGCGCTCTGAAGCGACCAACGAGCGACTTGTCAAGCCCGTGCGCATCGTACGCGTGCCCCCTGGCATGTCTAAATTTCAGTCGTTGCATCATTCGTCGAAACATTTCGAGTCGAGCGCACGGCAGCGCCATCTCATTCCGGACACCTGATGTTGAGTGATGTCTTCACGAGCGCTACGACGTTGCCAGAATTTCGGGAGGTTTCCGTCCTGTGTAGAGCCACCAGCAATTTGCAAAAGCAGCAATTTGAGTCTCTACACAGTTCCGATTAGACGCTTTCGTGATTCGCGTCTAGCGCCCGTGCGAATTATTGAGAGACGCATGCGACGGAAAAGAATGTCGCTCACGCACTACCGCAAAGCTTCGTTCGAAGTATACGCGCGTGCCGTACAAGCCGCTTCACCCCGGTAGATGTCGAGGGCCGCGTTGATGCCTAGCAAAGCTTCCAATGCCAAGTTGCTGTGGCTTGTGGCAAATATCCGCCGCCCCCTCGTCCCAAATTCGACAGCTGTAATTTGCAAACGAATGGACCCGTGTAGCGCCCATCCAAATAGACCTCGAGTAAAGGCGGCACGTGTCGCTCGCACTCGCTACGATGAACGGCGAATCGGTGCTGCAGCGGAGACCAGGACAAGCAGCTCGGTCTTGATTCGGCGGCAGTACTCACCGTTCACCTCCGCCGTACGCAGCGTCTAACGGTCAGCAAGGCCTAGCCTGTCTGCTTTGGAAAGAAAGCACCACGGACGCACCGAAGGTGGCTTTTCTAGGGCGTCACCGGGGTATGCGTCCTGGTGAACAACCCCATCTTTCGGTGCAGGCCAGGCTTCGAGATGCTGCCAAGCGCTGCCCAGCCGGGAGGCAAGCGCTGCCGGCATCTCGCTCAGGCGGCCGTCACGAGCCTGGAAAAGGCGCGCAGACAGCGCGCCTCGCGGCATCAGGGTTCGTTTGTCGGTCTCAGCGTGTAATGTAGCCGCTGCTGCCCCGGTCTGGGATAGAAACGCCTCCCAGTGAAGCATCGCGAATGGCGAAAGCGGCCCTTTGAATTCGAGCGTGACCGAGTAAGACGGGGTGCAGTCTCGCGGTCCAGTCGAGGAAAACGGATGTGATACTTCATCGCCGGCCAGTAACACGTCATCATCGCCGATGAATGTATAGTCGGTCAGTACGAGACTTGCACCCATGAACGGAACGTCACTCGAGGCCAGCAAAAGCGGCACATCCGTATTTGAAAACAACCAAGGCCCAAAATGCAGAAGGAGCTCAAAGAGACCCTGAACGTTTCCGGCGCCACGAACGACAACTGGACAAGAGCGTGACCTGGCAGCGTCCACTGGCTGCGACATCCAGTCCTTCTCAAATGTCGCATCCGCGCGCATAAAGTGCGGTGAAACTGCAGGTCGCACACTGCGCTGATCTCCTAGCACATCATACTGTACTGCAAAGATAGAGTCGAGTAGGTTGCGAACCCGCTCTGTCGTATGGGACATAAAACCAAACGGCAGCGCGAGATTTCGCTGTTTCTCTTCTTTCATCGACTGGGTGTTCGCATTGGCGCCCATCGACGAGGGTGTCTTTGTCTGATCGCCGCCGCAGTTGCCCTGACGTGGAGCCGTCTCCAGTCCCAATATCCAGCCAAAGGTCGCCCAGTAATGATCACCAACCACATGGAAACCCGTGGATCGAGCCAAGGTCTCGGGTGGAGTGCATTGCGCAGCTCGTCGATACGCACGGTACAGGGGCAGAAACGCTTGGCGCCAACGCGAGATGCGTTGTTGCCACCACTGCAAGGCAGGAAGCTCGCAATTCGTCGATAAATGCATATTCCAGCCTGCCAAGTCCTCCAACAACAATGGAAGCGTCTGAGGCTGTGGCGACAAGCCTGCTGAGAGTCTGCGATCCGCAGCAGCACCAGCCTGTGAAGCTCGAGCGCCATCACTTTTATTCGGCAGTTGCGTATCACGTTGCGGCGGTCGCACGCCTGGATGCCAGAGTTGCTGGAAGTCAAACTCCTCCTCATGCAACGCACGGTGGGCTAGGCTCAGGCGCCGCACCCAGGACCAGGCGCGCTTCTGTTCTGGGCCAGCCGCCGCAGCGGGAAAGCAGTAACACGACATGGCCCTCACAGCTGGCCCAACAGGGTCGAGGTTGTACGCTCGCGCTTGTCTGCTTTCAGCGATCGATGCGACGGCGTGCAAACGACGCATAGAGTGTACGCACTCGAGTGCACGCTTTCGGTCAACGAACCGCAGGGTCATTCGTATGCAGCGCCGAAGCACCAGATCGCCTGGTATATGGGTACAGGGTGCTGGTCCTCGGTTGTGGAGACCCTCCTCGCGTTCGTCCGGGGGAAACTCGGGTGGCGTTTCCGGTTGCCTACTCGGTGATGCCTCGAGAAGGCTTGCGTCTATCCGCGCAAGCGACTCCTCAAGAACGCTAGAGTGATTCGTGTAAACTAAAGAGCTACGTTCTTCCCATCCTGTGGACGTTCCTTGCCAACAATCGTCGACATCCAAGCTGCTCGCTGGTTTTTGTAGTTCGTTCGCTGACCAGATCGGCTCGTTCGAGTCTCGACCACTGTCTGTGGCGCGTCTAGCTTCCCGTCGGCGCTTGTACTCTAGCGCCGTCAGCGTTTCGATTTCTTCAGCTTCTAAGTCAGCTTTCATAAAATCATCATCTTTACGAAGAGGTGAAGCCCTCGAATCCGTCAACGTCCCCGAAGAGGCGCTCCTGGAAGGACACTGTCGTTTTTGGTATCTCGCCTGGAATGAGTGCCGGCGCTGGCCAGTATGCATCGGGCGTGTAGCGCGGCGGGAAATGCACGATGACTCGAGGGCAACGGAGCTTTCTCGGATTGCCTCAGTATTGGAGTTGTTTGCTCAAGACAGGTTCAGAGACGAGAGGATGTATTTTGGACGGGGGCCGCGTTCCCCTCGAGAAGCTGGAAATCCAAGACGAAGCGCAACCCTCGGCAGCGAGTGTGCGCGCTCGCAAGCTCTCGCGGCAAGCGGTCGTCCGCAATGCACTACGGATGTCCTCGATCCTCGCTTTGTACCTTCAAGTCGCTGCCAGTAGCACGAACGCAACTGCTGCGCTCTCCTCGCCACGAGGCTGGATATCGTGGAACATTGTCGACGACAGAAAGTCTAATCAAGTGCATCCTTTGAAAGAGTGACATCGGACTCGGTAGTCTGCGAGGTGTATTCGTTTTCGATGCCATGCACCCGCTGCAACTCGACATCGATGCCCACAGTATTTCGCGATGCCCCCTGGTCTAGCGCGCTGGCTCAGGTGCTGATCGTCACTGGCCCTCATCGATTGCGATTGCTCAAATCATCGGTCTAGGTGTGCGCATCCATTGCTTGCGACACAGGTTCTTCTAAACTCATTGAACAGCAGCTTGTCGCCACGGCAGCGGCACGTGGCAGAGCGCAATCGAGCAGATGCATCGGAATATGGCGCGAACGGTTTGGACGAGGCGCTGCACCCTGCAGATGCAGTTACACCCAGAGCGGAGAATTCAGGATCTCCGGTACCTGCACACCATTTTTGGGTTTGTCTATCCAGGTAGCAGGTATTCAACAGAGGGAGTGTATCGTGGATGTTGGAAAAAAGTCGCCGAAAGACTTTGTGAAATCACGGCTGGCGTGGAAGAAACTTGCATCTGTATGTCAGTGACTCTATGGACGGACAGCAGACGGATGAACCGCCCTTCCTGTCGTCCTTGTCCAGAATGTCGCGAGCCGAAACGGCACCGCTCAAACTAAACCTAAAAGACTGTCTCGTTAACAATACGTTTCACTCTGTTTGTTTTTTGCGAGATACCACCAAAGAAACCCTCGGGTTCGAAATTTTCCTACTTTTGGTACGAACGGTGAAGTAGAGACACGAATGGACCGAGAAAAAAGCACGCTTCTCTGGGAGACAGTCACGCGTTGAACAACACGGTATTGATTTCGAACGCGAACGTTCATACCAGGAGGGCACGAGTTCTACGCTCCCGCGATGAGACTCCTTTCGGGAAGAATTGTTGACCTGTGTATGCGTACGCATACAGGCGCCATCCGATATTCGTATCGGGGAGACAGACGAGCGGAACGACATTACTCGCCCGAGCGTCGATTCAGGTATGCAGTCGCCTACGAAGAGCTAAACGGACGGATTCGTTCAACAAATAGCCTTTCGTCGAAGCGCTCGTCACGACTTCTCCTTCATATAAATATAGATGCTTCTGTCGCGGTCGGAGACACGGTCGCTCTCCATGACTCCAAAACGGCCACTGTGCATACGTCTGAGAATGGCGCTGAGCAGCACTTGGTGCGAGCCTATTCTCATTCGTTTCATCGAGCCGAAGGTGGGTACTCTGTTTTCAAAACACGGTTTCTAGGCGCGCCATTTCACAGACGAGTCGTTCGCATCCATGGCACTGAAGCTCTTCGAAAACTCTTTCTCTGCATTCATGAAGCCCGACCTGCCGTAGTGCTTCTCCGCGACTGCATGGGAGCAGCCGCCCAGCAGCGCATTGACCCGTGGCCGTGCTCGCGACAGCTGGGGTACTAAAAATGGGCACGAGCACCAGTGGACACATACATACGTAGCAAAAAGCGAGCTTCAATTCAATTGTCCATCGAGTTCGTTTCAGTTCCAGGGCAAACAAACGGATACAGTGTATGGCACGCGCATCTCTGCTACCCCGCCAAGTAAAGCAGAACGAGGAGACTCCATTGAACAAAAAAGAAGGATCTTTTCGAAAAGAGGACGAGGCTGGACGCGAAGGAAGCACTGTCGAGGCCAAAACATCAGTCTGAAACCGTTGCCAACGCCTCCATACCCAAGCACATCAACGAGAAGCATCTTCCAAAGCGTAGGTAACAGACCGCTATCAGGGATCGCGTCGCTTCGTACTCCATGCAGGCTCGTCTAGCTTCTCTCGCCCTGAAGTGCGTCGTCAAGCAACTGCTAGCATGCCTCTCGGAGACTGGGCAGCAACCTGTACCCATTGCGCTGGCGCTTTCGATCCGACCTCCGTAGTGCAACTGATGTGCGGAACAGAAGATGCTGAACGATCTGATATCTCAGGGGCTCGTTTTCATCGCGAGTCGGACATGATGGACGCCACGAAGTATACCAACAAGTTGAATGATGATGGCGTCAGGACTCATCTCCAAGCCCTGACCACCGTTTCGAGCAGGGTGGAATGCGCTGGCCATTTGCTCCCGAGCGCACACGAGCGTCCAAAACATACCGTGCTGCGGAAGCGTCCATCGACTTTGTGTGGAGCGAACTTTCGAGGTTACTTTCTGGTAATAATTCTGGCTATCGTGCTGAAATACTGCGAGCTCTTTAATGAAAGAAACCGGTAACCTGCAGGAAGGGGCATTGGATTCCCACCCAGAGCCAGGCAATGGCGTGCCGTATACGTACACCGGAAAGCATTTTCCGGTGCGGTCGGTAAGCCATAAACCTGATCCATGACTCGACATTCCCGGAGTATACGACTTTGCAGTCCGGATGCAGACGACCGTCAACTCGATCTCCTGCGAGCGGCTGGGGGCGTCCCCCGATATCTCCAGGGTGCGCTCCGTCCGACACGCCGAGATATGCCCCAGGTCCAGGGCAGCCTGTGCGGGAACTCGCTCAGGACGTGTATGCTGTACGCTTCTCGTAACGCTGGTTACGACGCAGTTGCCTGAGCAACAGGTATTGACGTAGTTGAACCTAGGTGTCTTGTCTGGTGCACTCGAGCAGGCCTCTGTCGACCTGGGGCAAGCTTGTGCTCGTTGTTCGTCGAGCGCCTTCGGGGCCCTAACGAGCTCTTGACGGGCGACGCTCGGTGTGCTTCATCTGCCTTTCTGGACGCACGCACTGGAGCAGCGGTCCAGAGGAGTGGACACTAGACGGCGTTTCAAAGCAGAGTTCTTCCATGCAGTCACAGCCCGTTTTTTTGTGAGGTATTCCTCATGTTGGGCCTGTTCAGGAGCACATCGCTGGGTACGGGCCCTTCGCGACCTCGCAGGAATCCGTGCACGCTATCTCCTCTCTGGCAGCGGCGTTGCAGCTCGGAAGCTGAGGCGCTACGCTACGACCTGCTCGTTGTAGGCGCCGGTCCAGCAGGCCTGTCGGCAGCAATCCGGGCGAAGCAGTGCCTCCCAGAGGCACGCGTGGCTGTTCTCGAAAAAGGCTCCGAAGTGGGCGCGCATATCCTTTCTGGCAACTGCTTCGAGCCGCGAGCACTCGATGAGCTGCTGCCAAACTGGCGACAAGACCCAAAATTTCCAGCTCATGAGCCAGTCACTCACGACCAGTTTGCACTGTTCCTGAGCCACCGACGTCAGCTACCGCTCCCTGTGCCCCATTTGATGCGAAACGATGCGAATTACATCGTCAGCCTCTGCCAGGTCACTCGGTGGCTTGCCAAACAGGCGGAGGCACTCGCAGTGGACATTTATCCCGGATTCGCTGGTGCCCGGTTGCTGGTCGACAAGAATCCAACCCGAGTTTACGGAGTCGCAACCAATGCTTTCGGAATAGGTCGCGATGGTCGCCCAAAACCCAATTATGCACCGCCGGTGTCGATCCACGCAACATATACGCTGCTCGCGGAGGGTTGTCGAGGATCCCTGACACGTCAGGCGATCGAGCGCTTCCGCTTGGCCGATGCATCGGAACCGCAGTCTTATGGCCTCGGTGTGAAAGAGCTCTGGCGGGTCCCTGCTTCCGTTCATCAGCCGGGCTCTGTTCTCCACACTGTGGGTTGGCCTCTGGACATGCGCACATACGGCGGCTCCTTCATGTATCATTTCCGTGATCGTATCGCAGGTAGCATGGAAAACCTGGTCGCCGTGGGCCTTGTGGTCGGACTCGATTACAAGAACCCGCTTCTATCACCGTACGGGTTGTTGCAGAAGTGGAAAACGCACGATCAGATACGCAGGGTGCTTGCGCAAGGCGAGCTTCTCGAATACGGTGCACGATGCCTGAACGAGGGAGGTTACCAGAGCATCCCGCAAGTTGCATTCCCTGGTGGGGCGCTGATCGGGTGCAGCGCAGGCTTTTTGAATGTACCAAAACTGAAAGGAACGCATACCGCCATGAAGAGCGGCATGCTTGCTGCCGAGTGCTGTTGCGAGGAGCTCAGAAAACCGGAACCTAGTCCAGAGCCCTCACAGTACGCTGAGACGTTACGCCGCAGCTGGATCATCGAAGAGCTGTACGCGGTACGCAACATACGCCCAGGGTTTCGCTGGGGCCTCCTACCTGGCCTGCTCCACGCTGCAGTGGACACCTATCTGTGGCGAGGTCGTGCGCCCTACACCTGGAAACTCGGCAGGGCTGATCACACCGCAACCAGACTGGCTGATCGGTACCGTCGACCGAGCTACCCAGCACCAGACCAGCGGCTGGTGTTTGATATTCTCACAAATCTGGCACGCAGTGGTACGAATCATGAACATGATCAGCCTTGCCATTTGAAGTTGAAAGATCCTACCATCCCAGAGCGGGTGAATTTGCCCCTCTACGGTGGACCAGAACAATTCTACTGCCCAGCCAAGGTCTACGAGTACACCCCAGCGCCACCGGACCCAGCTTCAAAGACGACGACGACGACAATCCGGTTGCAAATCAATGCGCAGAACTGCCTCCATTGCAAGGCCTGCGACATCAAGGACCCGACCCAGAATATCGTGTGGACGCCCCCCGAGGGCGGTGGTGGCCCCAGGTACTCGCGCATGTGACACTAAAGACGCAGCGAGTTGGACTTGACGAGCGCATGCCGCTGATAGACGACGGATTGTGTGCATCTATCTTTGTGTGCATTTATATGCGTTTATGTGCATTCGCAGTCTCCTGGTGAGAACGCAGCACACGCCCACGGAACGACGTTGAGTAGCGATGCTGCCGCAGATCATTCCTAGGGAGAACCTGCTCCGAATGAACTGGGTTGCGCCTGGAATCACGTCTCGATTCAAGTGGCGTTTCACGACTGTCGCTTCTTTGACAGCGACTGAGCACCCTGTGAAATGTACAGTGTGTGTTCAGCTGGACATGGAGTCATATTTCGTAGCCCGTCTCGAGGTCACCAGTTCTATCAGAACGACATGGATGTGCATTGGCAGGTCTCGTTCCACGTTGCGAATCCCTTTGCCCTGCAATTCTTGGATCGGGTCTATATGGTGTGCACGCGATACCGCGGCACCGAATCGAAACACTGAGCATGGACTCTGGCGGAGATCCAAAGCGCTCCAGAGAGGTCGATTCTCTGGAAGCAGCCATCCCAGGGATTCTCGCAGGCTCAAGCGCGATCGAGTCCCTCGCTGTCGGTATCAGCCAAGTTTTCCGGTTACTGGAAAGCGCATTTCGCATCCCGGGGGTACCAGAATCCGAAATCACGCCCATATCGATACGTCGAGGCCACAACGTCCGCTTCAATAGACGCTATGGTGTACCGAGAATGCAAACGTGCCAAAATCGGGTGCATCCTACGGGGTCTTGGACCGCTCGCTTTATGAGCGAGCAAGCAAGCAAGGAAGGAAGGAAGCTGTTTTGCATCCATGGTGCTTACAGCGCACGGCTGAGCGCGTAGCGTTCCCGAAACGACCCCGGTGTGTGCATCAGGTCTCCGGCTACGTAAAACGTAGTACCCTTGGGTATGCTTTGGAAATCCCGCCTACTGCCGATACGTGCTGTGGTGTCACCCTGAAACGCCGCGGTCATGCGCGTCTCCTCGGCAGTGATGCCGCCTATGACGTAGACGATCACCACCGAAAATGGAGAGCCGTCCGCAGACGCACTTGGCAGCAGCTCCTCGAAAGTGTCCGTGGGCAAGCGCCCACGTGCAGCGTCCTCCATGACTTGTGCGAGAAGTGGTTCATGCTGAATGTACTGGTTATCCACGCTGGCGCTAAATCCACGTCTCAGCGTATTTTTGGCGCGCGCGAATAGGTCACGGTTACCGAACAAGTCCAGAGAACGGTGTTTGGAGCCACAGGTCTGCAAGAGCATGTCCAACGCGGCTAGCTCCGAACTAGGCATCTGCAACTGCTCGTGCAGTAGTCGTTTGACCTGCTGCAACAGTTCCGGTCGCGTACTCTCGTACCGGAGCGCAAGCAGAGCAGCCAGTCTCCAGGCGTCTGCGAGTCGCGCCGAGCGCATTCCCAAAGTGGATGCCTTCCCGTCTGCGACGAGCCGCACCCAGTCCCGAAAGCGTCGCAGATGCTCCTGTTCAGCATCTCGAGAAACCACATCCTGCTCAATTTGCGACATCTGCAAAAGCGCTCGCTCCTTCACTTGCTGGCTCAGCGCGCTAATCAGTGCGACGTGTTTGCTTGCCAACTGCGATTGCCGACGAAACTCAGGGAAGAATTCGAGGATCTGCGTCATGCGCTCCGTATCGGTTGCGTCGTAGTCCCCATTCGTGGCAATGTCGATGCCCGGTGCTACAGCAGTGGGATCCGCGAGCGCTGCATCCTGTCGGGCAGCGTCGGTGACATGCGCAAGAGCGGCATGGCGACGTTCTTGAAAGGAGGCCACCAGCCGATGAACGGCCTCCCCGATGTCCCCGAACGTCGCATACCGATTCGCTGCGTAGAAGTCATCGCTCTCGGGAAGTACGATGTACTCTTGTTCCTGCGGTGCTGCTGCGTGTGGCGGATCTTTTCCCTCTAAAGTGGTAGGTATTCGAACCCGACCCGCTCGGATGCCGAAGAATTGATGCAGCATGGCTTCGTACGTCCACTGCGTCAGCAGAGGAGTGACCGGATCCTCTCTCCGATCCAAGATCACGACTAGGCAGCGTTTAGAGCCTGCTCCATGAGCGCTCAACGGTGAAGTCCCTGGTGAGGGGTCAGTCGCTGGTACTTCCCAAAGTCGCGACTCCTGGTCAATACGCACTGCGAGCCGTTCTGCAAGCGCACGGCAGCTTCGGAAGGAGCGCAGGACCCGAAGAGAAGCCGGTTTCTGTTTCAAAGAGACCAGGATGCTGAATAAGGTATCCAGTTGGCGATCCAAGGTGAGCTGGTGCGGGGCAAGGCCGGCAACAGGAAGCCGCGGCTCGTTCTGAACAGGCGCGTCACAGAGGCCGCCTCCGGTGGCAACCCACGGGCTCCAGGGAAGAAAGTCGAAGTAGATTTCCTCGACATGGACCACGCTTTCCAGAGATGCGTCCGCGTCTGCGAGATCCTCCAGCAAAGTGCGGCGAATGAGGTTCACGAAGAAGATGTGGTACGCACCAAAGTGCGGTTGCGCCAGTTCCCGCCGCAGCGCCAGCAACGTTTCCGTGGAAGGACGACCAACCACGATGCCTGTGACGTATACTTGTCGGTCGCGAGCTGGCTCCTGAACAAGGTTCTCTAGCTTCTCCACGAGCACAAAGTCTTCTCTGAGCGCCTCTGTTTGTGTCAAAAGCGTCGCGAAGGTTGGCAACGTGTCGGCGTCCAGAACGAGCGCTTTCAGGCCTTTGGGCGCCGTGATTCGAGACCTGTAGAAGCGACTTGCACTTTCGAAGTTCATCAAGAAACGTCCAGCTCAGGATACCAGACTCAGCGCCGGAACGAGCGTGCCATGCGTTGGTAGCGACAGCATCTGCAGCGGTTACGCTGACGCGCCCACCACGGGTGGTCATTCACTAGTTCGTTCGCTTCGACGCAAAGCGCTGATACGGTGATGACCGCAAATGACACGGGACACGTCCATATGGCTATATCGAGCGTATCCGCTAAAGTTCGGGTCAGTTTCCTCGTATGATGAGCACCAGACGTTGAGAGGTTTCTCTCTGGCTGCTCCATTGTCTTTTGCCTCCTGTATCCGGCTTTCAATCCGACTGTCTCTCCTGCGCCTCCATTTTCGGTGTCATCCGTCGAAGGTTGTCGATGGTGGTGTTCAAGTCCTGATTCCGCAGTTTTAGGCTCCTGTCAAGGCATTTGATGCACAGGCGCAAGTTGCGATCGTTGCTTCACTTCCCGTGTTCATCTTGTTTATACGCAGCGTCTTTAAGACCTTCGCACCGCTTTCATGATTATTCTCAGGCGCCCTGCATGTATCCAGAACTTTAACTCATCAGGGATGCTGCGCTGTGGAGCGTGAACACAAGCCGCTTCGCTCAGTGCATGCCCTTGA
>Ga0078972_1001865_pt1 | contig 74410 bp, 76 predicted proteins | sample YelNatPaOPGAMG01_FD_67568 | JGI IMG/M metagenome (GOLD analysis project Ga0078972, IMG submission 67568) | Hot spring thermophilic microbial communities from Obsidian Pool, Yellowstone National Park, USA - OP-RAMG-01 (SPADES assembly) (version 2) | ecosystem: Environmental > Aquatic > Thermal... | reverse complement strand
AAGGAAAATGGGACACAACATCCCAACAAATTACAGTTACAAAAACACCCGTAGCCGATTTCTGGTGGACCCCCTACTATCCGCAGAGAGGCGAAACAGTAACCTTTGACGCTTCAGCATCCACTCCTGACGGCGGAATCATAATCAGCTACGCATGGAACTTCGGCGACGGAACACCAGTCATTGTTGAAACAAACCCGATAACAACGCATGTTTATGCCTCGGTAGGCAACTACACAGTCACATTAAATGTCACTGATAGTGAGGGCAGATGGGACATAGAAACACATACCATAACGGTTGTTCCAAAAAGATATTATCTAAAAGTTAAAACAGACCCAGAAGGTGTAACAACAATTCCTGGAGAAAACTGGTACAACGAAGGCACACAAGTCACCTTATCCGCTCCGGACACGGTATCAGTTTCAACGGGTGTACGCTACAAGTTCCTATACTGGGATGTTGACGGAACACAGGTGGATGGAAATCCAATTACCGTTGTTATGGATGCTAATCATACGGCCACCGCCCACTATAGGCTAGAGTATTATTTGACGGTCCTCTCCCCCTTCGGCACAGTGGGCGGTGAAGGCTGGTATCCAAGTGGATCAACAGCCTACGCAACGCTAAACACCGGCATGGTTGACCATGGAAACGGAACCCGAAGAGTGTTCACAAACTGGAGCGGAGACGCCTCAGGAGACAATTATGCACAAAGCAACCCAATAACAATGAATGGTCCGAAGACGGCTGTAGCCAACTGGAAGACCCAGTATTATCTTACTGTGCGAACAGACCCGCCTGCCATAATAACAATACCGGGCGAAGGATGGTACGATCAGTCGCAAAGTGTCCAGCTAACCGCCCCAACGGTTTCAGGCTACACATTCCAATACTGGGATGTAGACGGCATTTCTCAAGGTACCGGTGTGACGACGATAACCGTTGCCATGAACGCTCCCCATACGGCGACAGCCCACTACACGCCACAAGTGACTACCTACAAGCTTAAAATTGAAACAACTACAGGCGGCACAACAGATCCAGCTCCAGGCACATACACCTATGCAGCTGGCACCCAAGTCCAAGTAACAGCCATTCCAAGCAACGGCTACGTGTTTGACCATTGGGAGCTTAACGGCACAAACGTTGGCACAACCACAACGTACACCGTAACAATGAACGCAAACTACGTTCTAAAAGCCTTCTTTAAGGCTGCTCCAACGCCGCTAACTGTTTCAATAAGCCCCGTGTCCGCCTCAATCCTATTAGGCCAACAAGTAACCTTCACATCAACCGTCACAGGCGGAACACCACCATACACATATCAATGGTACCTAAACAACCAACCAGTTTCAGGGGCAAACACCACAACATGGACATTCAAGCCCACAGCAACAGGCATATACTATGTTTTCCTAAAAGTCACCGACGCGGCTGGCAACACAGCCCAATCAGAACCGGCAAAAGTAACAGTTTCATCAGTACCAGTAGGCGGATATTCAGTTTCATTGGCTAAAGACGCTCCAATTACGCCCATAATTGCTTACACAATTCTGATAGCCTCATTTGGCTCGCTTTTAAGCATAACAAAACGCAGAAGAAAGTAATTTTTCTCTCATGTAGTCTTCAGCAGCTCTAATAACCATAAAAAATCTAAAACTCATCGAAACAACAATCCCCCTATGACCTATTAGCGCTCACATTAATGAAACAATACAAGATAGAATCCATCTTTGACGCCTATTACGCTGCCACAGCCCTAAATCAAGTCCCAAAACACACAATAATTTCAAACGACGAAATATTCGATGTGATCCCAGGAATAATAAGAATAGACTCCAAAAACTATAGTTAAAAACGCTTACCTTACTAACAACATAAATTAACCTCCAAAACCGAGAAATAACCTTTTAACCCCAAATACAATGTGACAAACAATTTAACGGATGCAATAAACCATGCCAGAAAAAACCCCGCGGACTAGAAAAATTCAGAAACAAGAGAAAAAGCCTTTGTTAAACAAGAAATTGTTGGCGATTTCAATAACCTTGGCGATCACCATAATTATGGGTACAGTATTATACCAGTATATTTGGCGAAGCCAAGAAGCTGAAGTTAGATTTTCGCTCAAAGCTGCAATAATCGACCAACTCAGCAAGGATTTTTACAACAAAACCTTTGTCGAAAATTTGACCAATATTCTGAATGAAGCAATGTTTAAAGTTGAATATTACGATTATACCAAGACGAATGTCGAATTCTTTAAAGGACTGGCTAAGGGCAATTACGGCATAATAATTTTAAGAACTCATGCTGCACTGCGAAAAAATGGCTCAAGTGTAGACTTCTTCACATCTGAAAAATACGATGCCAATAACTACAAAGAATTGCAAGATAGAAAGCTTCTGGTTATGGGCGAGCTCAATATCTCCGGTACAATTGAAAGATACTTTGCTTTTACACCAGAATTTGTAAAAAAGTTAGAAGGTACTTTTCCCAAAAGCATCGTTATTGCAATGGGGTGCCAAACTCTTAACAAAACAGCAGGTCAGCCTATGGCACAAGCATTCTGTGACAAGCGTGCAAAAGTTTATATCGGCTGGTCAAGTTGGGTTTCAGTAAAACACTCAGACGAGGAAACAATAAAACTGGTAAGTAGGCTTTTACGCGAAAACAAAACCATTGGTGAGGCAATTGAAGCTGCTAAAGGAGACCCTGCGTATGGAGCCTATCTTAAATTTTATCCGGAATCTGCTAAAGATTTAAGGGTATCTAGTTTAATAGAAGAAGCAAAAACTTCAGACTTTTCCGTAAAATCAATGGTGCTGAAAGGTTTTTATATAGCTGAAACATCGCCTGTTAAGCGCTTTAATTCCCTGGCTACTGTCATGTACAGTTGGTTTCGAAGTTTTTCTCCTGTCAGATTTAATGTTTTCAATTTTCTTATTTCATCAGCAAGCACCGCGTCTTCTATCACCTCGTTTATCCATTTCTCGAAATCTCCTCGGTAGAGGTGGAATTCTAAAGATTTCACATGAACCTCTTTTATTTTTTCCATAAACTCCTTCAGCGATGAAGCGCTTATGCCCGTATAATTTCCTATCGATGTAAAGAAGTAAAAGGCTTTCTCCCTAGGAACGGTCTTTAATGCTTTTGTTTCGGTTTCACCTTTCACTTCCATCCTTCCCTTTACTCAACTTTTTATGTTGTCTTTAGCTGTTAACTTTTTCGGGTCATTGACCATTAAAGGTTGAGTTTCCTTAAACTTCTTCGTAACAATAGAGGTCCTTACCCGCAGCACTCCGGGGAGCGGCGCAACCTTGGTGGCGATAAACTCGTGAAGGCTCTCCTGATTCTCGGCTACCACCTTAGCTATTACTTGAATCTCTTCCGACAGCGAAATGTAAACTTCGACGATTTGGGGGATGTTGCAAAGCTTTTCAGCAACATTCTCGCTTTCCCTCGGATCTGTATGTATCGTCATTATAGCGGTTATGGTTTTTGCACCAACCTTTTCTAAGTCCACAACGGCCATATACTTTTTTATTATGCCATGCTGTTCCATCCGCTTAATCCTATCGTAAACCGTCGAATGGGCTATTCCGAGACATCTCCCTATACCCGTGTACGTTTGCCTCGCGTCTTCCTGCAGTAGCTCCAAAATTTTTATGTCTGTTGAATCCAAGGTCAAGGTGTTGTTTTTAATCTTCAACACACGTCCTTCCAAACCGGTACTATACGTTTAGTAGTTATATCTTGTTTGTTGTCGGAAAAATGTAGAAAAACATTTCGGATTCCAAGATTTTTCGAAATGTTCGTTAAAAGTTCGATGTGATTTTGGAGAACTGTTTATAAAAGAGGATTTTGCCTACAATTTTTCAACTTAAAACATCTTAATCCTACATTTTTTCAAATAAACTGACAAATAGGTTTAAATCTGTGGATAGAACAATCTTCTATTGAATTCTTATAAGAGGTTTAGAGCGGCCAGAAATGACAAGAGTCTCAAAAATCTTGGAGATTCTAAAGAAATTTAAAGAGTTCTGTAGGTTTAGAGGTTGGCGGACGGCTGAAAACGAGGACTGGATTGAAACGGACAACAAGTATCACAGCTTCCTCTTAGCCAGAAGCGTCCATCCCTCATCTTTCAAAAGCGTGGTTACCAACAGAAAATGTATTGTTCGGGAGGGGCCATCCTACCGTGTTGTCGAAGCCTCCTACATGGCTTGGCTTTTCTCCGAAACCCCACCTGAAAGCCTTATCAAATTCTTCCGGGAAAAACCAGACTTTTCGAAGAGGATAGCTTTATACGACTTGAGCCCCCTCATGGAAGGGAAGAAGGCTTGTTTCAAGCTGAACTACACGGACAGCCCGGTTTTCCGGGAGTTTGAAAAGTTTCTTGAAGAGGAGTTTGGTGTTAAAATCGAGGAGTGTGCAAGCCTAAAGTTTGATTTGGAGGGCATATTGGCAGAATTTTCCTAGCCAGTTATCAAAGAATTGATAAACAGCCACACCGCATAATTTATACTTGGTAGAGAAGAATGCCTGAAGAGGCTGAAGAAGTTAAAAGACTTCTTTCCTTCAAAAAAAGAATCGAGAAAAGGATTGAAAAACTTGAATCGGAGCTTAAAGAACTTCACTCAATCCTCGAAAGCGTAAACTCAGTTCTGTTGGCTAAAGGGTTCAAGCGGGCTGAGCTTATCAAAAAACCCACAGCGGAAACTACTCCATTGATCGAGGAGGCCGTCCAACCAATCTCTGTTCCCACGTTGAAGCCGGAAACCGCTCCCACGCCGGAATTCAAGGAGGTTATACCCTTAAAAACGTCTTCCGGAGAGTTGTTGGCCAACCTTTACGTGAGAGACAACTTTCTAAGGGTTGTTTTGGCCGAGGACAAAAACTTCAACGTGAACACTCCCCCCTTTAACCAGTTTCTAGTCGAAAGAGTTTTGGCTAAAATGCAACAAAAAGACAGCGAACTGGTCAAGGCTGGGAAACTTAAACCAGAACAAATATTCACCTACAACATCCTAAGGGACGGCGACTTCGTCCGAGAAATCCACATAAAAAACTTTGACGCTGAACGTTTGAGAGAGCTAAAGTCAAGCATTAAATGGACTCTGGAGAAAATGTATGAAAAAATGGCGAGAAGCTGAGCAAAGTCTCGCTCCCTGTCAAGGCCATTTTCTGTCAAAGTATATGTTTTTACCCTTAGCTGATAGAGGTATACCCATAACCACAGTGGCTTCCGGCATTAGATTAAGCTTTAAAGCCGCTGTGCCGATACGGTACATTATCCTATTGTCAATGTTGAGAATGCTGGCTATTTTAACGGCGGAACCCAGGGCTATCCCAAGGTCTAAAGCCTTAAAAAGACATGTGGGGCCAACAAAATCCTGCCCAGCTTTCCGCACAGCTTCCTCAAACTCCAGGCATGTATTGTAGCCGCAGGCGCCACAGTTAAATCCAACGCTTTTGCCGCCTCTAACTCCTATCAAGACCACAACATCCGAATCTCTCACATTTTTTGCGTCTCGTTTAAAGCCCTCAATACCTCTCTCCTGGGCTATCTCATCCATTTTCTCAGCTATAGAATCCTTCTCCTCCCCGTAAACAACGAGTGTTAATATGTCGTCTAAGCCCGCCGTTTTAGGAGCAGTCCTAGCTGCAGCCTGCATAAGCCTGGCCACATTTAGAATGGCGTCCCTTTCGCCAGCCTCCCCACTTATCCTCGGCATTAACAGCACCCCCAATTTTACAAAGCGTTTAAAATAATCATTGCCTTCTTATATTTTAGAGGCTCCAGGCTGAGAAGGCCTTCCTCAAAAGTTCAACTATAATGTTTAACTGTCCAGTGTATAGGCCCGCAACAAACATGGAGACTCCCAAGAGCAGTAGAAGGGAACCTATCACCCGACGCTCCGAAGCTTCCAAGACCCTCACTCCAAATATCTCTTGAGTTTTGCTTCTATTTGACTTTTCGGGATAAAACCTGTGATTCTTTCAACTTCCCTTCCAAGCTTGAATATTATGAGTGTTGGAATGCTGAAAACTTGGAAAAGGTTCGCTGTGGCTGGGTTTTCGTCCACGTTTATTTTTCCAACAAAAACTTTACCCGCGTAGTCCTTAGCTAACTCCTCCACAATGGGCGCCAACATCCTGCAGGGCATACACCAGTCTGCATAAAAATCAACCAAAACAAGCCTATTTCTGCTGACAAATTCGTGGAAATTTGAATCAGTTAGATGGGCTATTTGACCGCTCAAGTTTTCTCCTACCGCCTCTAAGCCTTAACCATTTGATTGGCTCCTCACCAATATAAGCTTTCACGAACATAGTCGATATGAAAAGGAAGCTTCAACCTCGAAAGGTTCACCCTTCCTCCACGGTGAACAGTTGATCTTCAGGTGTAGAGGCCACTTCCAAAGCCAGTTTCTCATTTGACACCCCTTCTGAAAGCTGCTTTAGGAGAGCCTCCGCCAAATGCGGTTTTAAAATTATCTTCACTGTTTTGTTTTGGCTTTCAATTTTGAAATGGGCTGATATTCTGCCGTTAAAATTTCTGACTCTGAGCTTTCTATTTCCAATAGTACACTTGGTTGAGGCCTGAATTCCATCTAAGATGCATGAAAAGGGGATGGTTAGGGGTAGCTTTACGAAGACCCGCATGTCCCGCTGTTCGTCTCCATCAATGTTCAAAATTTTCCTTGCAAGGTTTGCCATTTTAACACCTAAAACCAAAAAGGGTCCAAGATGGCCGTGGAGACTCTCAGCTTTCCCAATCTCTAACATCAAGCTTTCCTCTTCAGACACTCCCAAATCCCCTCACGCCCGCCTTTTCAAGGAACCCTATCACAAGCAAGGCAACAGCCAAGCCTATCAACCCACCTATTAAGTGCCATACGCCCCAAATGGTGAAAGCCCACTCCAGCGATCCACCCATAAAGACGACTCCAATGACAACTCCGGCAAAGTATGCAGACGCCGCTGTAGCAATGAGAGACACCGCCACGTTTAATGGTTTGAGGCGGACTTCATGGTTGCAAATAGTCATTAAAGCGTCGAATAGGACGGCTGAGGCTAGAAAGCCGAACATCTGGGTTGAGGCGGGTCTTAAAGCCAAAACTATTAGGGCGCCAATTAAGCCGACCATTGACGGTACACCCCTTCTGCCGGAGGTCCATGTGGCTAAAAGTAGGGTTAAGTAGACGGAGAGATCGCAGAATACAGGAAGCCTGAAAATAGTGAAGCCTAAGGGTCCAACTGTTAGGTTTAGGACTGTCCAAAGGGCTGAGAAGATGGCTATGGTGGCTATGTCCAAAGTTCTTAAGCTCATTTCAACTCCTCGTAATACTTTCAATTAAAAAAGTAATACCTACCATAAAAACTTTATGATCAAAACACCCAAAATCAAACAGTGGTCTCTCATGGCGAAAAAGGAAAGAGTCGTACGCATAAGCGTAACCCTCCCCTCGGACTTGTTAAGGGAGTTCGACGAAGTTATCCGAAAAATGGGCTATGGAAACCGTTCAAAAGCTGTTCAAGACGCTGTTAGGCTTTTTGTTTCCGAACGCAAGTGGCTTCAGGAAGGAAGTGGTCCCCAAGCGGGGGTTTTAATGCTTTTGTACGACCATGAAGTTAGAGGTTTGGAGGACACCTTAACAGACGTGCAGCACAACTACGCCCACATAATTTCCTCCACGATGCATATTCACTTAACGGAGAGGGACTGCCTAGAAGCCATAGCCGTTAAAGGAGATGCTAGTGAAATCCGGAAATTAAGCGACGAGCTCTCATCAAAAAGAGGGGTCAAAATTCTCAAGGCCATGATTGTGTCGCTTTAACCCCTCAACCCCCCGTTAACTCGAACATTTTCTCCAAGGCTTTTCTGGCTTTGCTTGCTATGGACTCTGGAACCGTGACCACATGCTTCTCCTCCTTTAAGGCCATGTAAATCCTCTCAAGAGTATTAAGCTTCATATTGGGACATACAGCCCCCTCGTAGGCTAAAATGAAACTTTTATCAGGGTTCTCCTTCCTCAAACGGTGCAGAAGTCCCTCTTCTGTCGCCACAATGAAGGTTTTGGCTTGGCTTTCCCTCGCATACCTGCACATCTGTGAGGTGCTTCCAATAAAATCGGCTATCCTACGCATTTCAGCACTGCATTCCGGGTGAACCATGACCACAGCGTCTTGGTGTTGAGCCTTAAGCACCTGCACCTCCTCCGGGTGGAAGAGCAGATGGGTTGGGCAGAAGCCATGCTCTGGAATTGGAATTATGGTTTTACCCGTTTTCTCTTGAACATACTCCGCCAAGTTGCGATCGGGTCCAAAAAGCACAGTTTCAGCGTTCAGGGCTTCTATAACTTCCACAGCGTTAGCGGACGTGCAGCACACGTCGCAGTAGGCCTTAGCTGAAGCCAAAGTGTTAACGTATAAGACCACTGGAACAAGAGGGTAAAGCACCTTCCACCTCTTAATCTCGTCAACAGTCAACATCTGAGCCATTGGACATCGGGCCCCCCTAGAAGGAAGCAGAACCCTCTTGTCCGGATTTAGGATGGCGGCGGACTCAGCCATGAAATCAACAGCTGCAAAGACGATTATTTCAGCATCGCGTTCATCCATGGCCTTCCTGCTGAGCTCAATGCTGTCACCAACGTAGTCCGCAATGTCCTGAACCTCCGGCCTCTGATAGTTGTGGGCAAGAATAATCGCCCTCTTCTCCCTCTTAAGTTTAAGTATCTTCTCAACGAGCTCCATTCAAACTTCGCCTTTAAAGGTTTCCAAAAGCGCATCGACAAATATATGCCTTTGCCGTGAATGTCCGCGTTTCCCACACGGCGATAAAAGGATTAAAGTTGTGCCATGTGCTCTATAATTACGATGGAGAGGCTGAAGTTCTTCGCCACAACGGTTATCGGATTAGAGGACATAGCCGCTATGGAAGTTGAGAGACTTATAGGCTCTAAAGCTGAACAAGACGTGGGCCGCATACTCTTCGAAGGTCAAGTATCCGACATATACATGCTAAACCTTAAAGCGAGAACCATAAACAAGCTTTTCATCCTGCTGTACCGCTCCAACTTTGAAAGCCTAGACGAAATATACAAGATCGCGAGGAACCTCGATTACACTTGGATGATAGATCCACAACAGTCTTTCGCCGTTAGGACGGAACGCGTAGGTGTACACGACTTCACGAGCATGGATGTTTCAAAGGTGATTGGTCAAGCCATAATAGACTCCTACATGAATGCGGCGGGCAAAAGGTTAAAGGTCGATCTAGATGAACCAGACGTTGAAGTCCACTGCCTCGTGAGGAACAACGAGTTCTTAATGGGAGTAAACACTACAGGGGCGTCGCTGCACAAACGTCGTTACCGCGTTTACAACCATCCCGCAGCCCTAAAACCGACAATAGCGTCAGCCATGTTAAAGATTGGAGGATGGCCCCAAAACAAGCGTCTGCTCGACCCTATGTGCGGGGGCGCCACAATACCGATAGAAGCAGCGCTGGAGGCGAAAGGCATACCGCCTGGCAAATGGCGGGAAGACTTTGCCTTCCTCAAACTGAAAATATGCAGCAGGGAGGATTACGAAAAGCTGAAGGCTAAGGAGACTGAAGGCCGGAGGCTGGAAAACGAGTTTACCTTGTTCGCCATGGAAAAATTCGCCAAACACATGGAGGGGGGAATTGAAAACGCCAAAAAAGCCGGCGTCTATGAAGCCATAAACTTTAAGATTGGAGACGCCACGAGAACTGGAGACTATCCGGACGTGAACTTTGACCTAGTTGTTGTAAACCCGCCATACGGGCTGAGGGCAAACCCTAAAGAGGGGGTGCGGAAACTCTACGAAAAGTTTCTCCAAGCATTAAAAAACAGGTTAGCGGGTGCAACCCTAATCCTAATAACGGCAGCTTCAAAAAGATTCAGGGAAGCCGCGGAAAACACCGGAGTGATCGTATCGGATGAACGCAAAGTGTGGCATGGCGAACTTTTAACAAGCATATTCACATGCAAAATCTAACATAACACCACTTTAGGCGTCCTTATCAAGAGCCTTCTAGCTTACTTCTGTGTATCATAACATAGACTTGTGACGTTACGCTCCCCTAGGCTTATCAACCCATCGTTCAAATCGCGTCTGTAAAAGAACTATTGAGTGGTGCGGCGGGCCGGATTTGAACCGGCGAACCCCTACGGGAGAGGATGGCTCATAGGGGGTTCAGCCTAACACCAATCTTGAGTCCTCCGCCTTTGACCTGGCTTGGCTACCGCCGCCAATATCATGCTTTAAAAGGCTTTCTTATTAACTATTTCTCTTCAAGCGAAACCCTGCTCCTACAACAATTTAAATAGTCAAAAAAGCTTCTAGAGTTTGAAAAGAGGGCGGAAGAATTTCGCTCGCCCATGTATCTCGCTTTAGTTGCATGCTTGCCTTCTCAGCAATAATGGACGTTGACTTTTTAACTTACCATTCCATGGCGCTGTTTTATTTAGCATAGGGTTCAGCCCACTCCATAATTGTTGCCGCAGCTGCCTTCATACCAGTCCTAATCGTTTATTGGATGGCAGCGCTGCATATTTCGCGGCGTTTGTTCAAGCACCATTTTTAGCGACCTGTTTACCGGCGGTAGGGTTCAGCTTTTCAGGCCCCTAACCGCACATATATTGGATTGGGATCATCTACTAAGCCCTTTCAGCATAACACTTAAATAGCTAGTTTTAACGACGGCCGTCATGTTCAAAACTGGAGACTTACGCGTCCTCTTCCAGCCTCACAGCACCTCGTTTACTTCCTACCTTTCGCAGCGACTGCTTGAAAAATGTAGGTGAAATTGAATAGGTTGAGGTTGCATGAAAAAGTTTATTAGTTGGATGGTAGTTTACGTGTTTTGCCTCGAATATATTGGAGACTTTTTAGTGGATGATCCGCGTTTCGGAGGGAAATTGAAAAGCTTGAAAACCTCCTTAACGATAAACCCTTCCAACCATTTGGCTAGGTTTACGAGGTTGATTAGAAATGTCTAAAGTGGAGTTCACCAGGGAGGACGCTAACACACTGTTAAGAGCCTTCTTTAAGGAGAAGGGTCTAGTACGCCAACACTTGGATTCCTATAACGAGTTCATAGACCACGGCTTGCAGGAAATAGTAGACGAGGTTGGCGAAATCCCAATTGAGGTTCCCGAATGCCCATACAAAGTGAAACTTGGCCAAGTTTGGATTATAGACCCGCAGACTAGGATAAGCGGACCATATGTCACTGAGGTTGACGGAACGAAACATGAAATTTACCCCATTGAGGCCAGGCTTAGAAACCTAACCTACGCGGCTCCCGTAGCCCTCGAAATGACCCCGGTGATAGACGGCAGGGAGCAGGACACCGAGCTTGTTTTTATCGGCGACATACCCGTCATGTTGAAGTCTAAGCTATGCTTCCTCTCACAGCTTTCCCGCGAAGAACTCATAGCATGCGGTGAGGACCCGGATGACCCGGGCGGCTACTTCATAATAAACGGCTCAGAACGCGTAATCGTAGCCATGGAGGACCTAGCCCCCAATCGCATAATAGTGGACGTAGACGAAAAGGGCGCCACACCGGTGTACCAGGCCAAGGTTTTCTCCACCACTGTTGGCTTCAGGGCCAGAATAGAGTTGAAAATTAAGTCTGACGGCGTCTTATACGTTACAATGCCCGGTGTGCCAACAGACATACCCTTTGTTGTAGTCATGCGGGCTTTGGGACTCGAATCAGACAAGGAAATCGCGGAGGCCGTATCGCTTGACGAGGAAGTTCAAAGCGAGCTGGAGCCTTCCTTTGAAAAAGCTGCCGGAGTGGACACTGTTAAGGAAGCCATATTATATATTGGAAACCGCGTGGCCCACGGGCAGGTTGAAGAATACCGCATACAGAAGGCTGAAGCGGTTATAGATAAAAACTTCCTACCACATGTCGGAAGGACGAGCCAGAGCAGAAGGGACAAAGCCATATTCCTCGGGGAAATGGCCTGCAGAGTCATAGAGCTTAAGCTTGGAAGAAGAAAGCCCGACGACAAAGACCACTTTAAAAACAAAAGGTTGAGGCTTGCTGGGCCCCTACTTGCAGACTTGTTCCGCGTAGCCTTCAGAAACCTTGTCCGAGACATAAAATATCAGCTTGAAAGAATAGGCGTTAAGGGTCCGGTAATAAACATTTCAGCAGCCGTCCGCTCCGGAATAATCACCGAAAGGATCCAACATGCTCTGGCAACGGGCAACTGGGGAAGGGGTAGGGTTGGCGTAACACAGCTTCTGGACAGAACAAACTACCTTTCGACGCTAAGCCACCTGAGGAGGCTTCAGTCCCCGCTGAGCAGGAGCCAACCAAACTTCGAAGCCAGAGACCTCCACCCAACCCATTGGGGACGCCTGTGCCCAAACGAAACCCCTGAAGGGTCAAACTGCGGCCTTGTCAAAAACCTCGCCTTGTCAGCGTGCATTTCCGTCGGAGTTAACCCCGAGAAAATAAAGCAAGTCCTGTATGACATGGGCGTGGCGCCCGTTTATGAGGCAAATGAAACCTTGAAACGTTATGGGGCGAAGGTTTTCGTCGACGGAAACATCATAGGCTACTGCGCTTCACCCGAAAAGCTCGTCCAAGAGTTTAGACAGAGAAGGCGGAGGGGAGAAATATCCAGCGAGGTCAACATAGCCTACTACTCTAAGGCTTACAGCGAAAGGGAAGAGGTGTACGTTAACTGCGACGAGGGAAGGGTTAGGCGCCCTCTAATAATAGTTGAAAACGGAGTTCCCAAACTCAAAAAGGAACACGTGGAGAAAATAGCTAAAGGCGAATGGGGCTGGGAAGACCTCGTTAAAAACGGAATAATTGAATATTTAGACGCTGAGGAGGAGGAAAACGCCTACATAGCCATAAGCCCTGAAGAATTAACCCCCGAACACACGCACATGGAAATTGCAACCTATACAATTCTTGGAATATGCGCCTCGACAATCCCATATGCGGAACACAACCAGTCACCGCGAAACTCTTACCAAGCTGCTATGGCTAAACAAGCTTTGGGCGTTTATGCCACAAACTTCCCGTTCCGGGTGGACTCAAGAGCCCACATCCTCCACTACCCGCAAACACCCCTTGTTGAAACAGCCCTCATGGAGGCCATGGGCTACAAGCTTAGGCCTTCAGGACAAAACTGCATAGTAGCTGTTCTATCCTACGAAGGATACAACATGGAGGACGCCCTAATATTCAATAAAGCATCCATCGAAAGGGGTTTGGGCCGCTCTACATTCTACCGCATATACGAGGCTGAATGCCGCCAACATATGGGAGGACTGAGAGACAAGTTCACCATACCGGAGCCCGGAACCAGAGGTTTCAGGGGAGAACAATATTACAGGCTGCTTGAGCCCGACGGAGTGGTAAGTCTTGAAGCACAAGTCGCCGGCGGAGACGTTTTAATAGGGAGGATAAGCCCACCCAGATTCCTCGAGGAATACAAGGAGTTTGAGGTAAAAGGTCCCTCCATGCGGGACACTTCTATTGACATGCGTCCCTCAGAGACGGGTGTTGTGGACGCAGTCTTCATAACCGAGTCTGGTGAAGGTGGAAAACTCGTTAAGGTTAGAGTTCGAGACCAAAGGATCCCAGAGCTCGGCGACAAGTTCGCCTCGAGACATGGTCAGAAAGGAGTTATAGGTCTAATAGTCCCCCAGGAGGACATGCCCTTCACAGAAGACGGCGTAGTTCCAGACATCATAATAAACCCCCATGCAATCCCGTCAAGAATGACCATTGGACAGTTTGTTGAATCCATAGCTGGAAAGGTTGCAGCTTTAAGAGGCAAACCCGTGGATGGAACACCCTTCTCAAACGAAGGGCCTGAAGACCTTAGAAAAGCCCTCATAAAACTCGGTTTCAGCCACACCGGCAGAGAAGTCTTCTATAACGGCGTCACGGGCGAAAAGTTTGTGGCAGACGTTTTCGTAGGCATCGTCTACTACCAGAAGCTGCACCACATGGTTGCAGACAAAATCCACGCTAGGGCTAGGGGGCAAGTCCAGATGTTGACACGGCAGCCAACCGAAGGTAGGTCGAGAGGAGGAGGGTTAAGGTTCGGCGAAATGGAACGCGACTGCCTAATAGGCCACGGTGCCGCCATGCTGCTCCACGACAGGCTTTTGGAAGAATCTGACAAATACACCCTCTACGTCTGTGAGAACTGCGGTTACATTGCCTACTACGATATTAAACAGCGGAGATATGTTTGCAGGCTGTGTGAAGACAAAGCGAAAATATCGCCCGTAATAGTTTCGTATGCTTTTAAGCTTCTCTTGCAGGAGTTGATGAGCCTCTGCATAGCTCCAAGATTAAAGCTTAAGGAGAGAGCGTAAATGGCTGTGGAGGAAGCTGCCCATAAAGTTGTAGACGAGATCCGTTTCGGAGTGCTTTCGCCTCAGGAAATTCGTAAACTTTCAGTGGTCGAAATCCAAACTCCAGACACTTACGATGAAGACGGCACCCCGATAACTTCCGGGCTCATGGACGGACGGCTTGGAACGCTGGAGCCTAGGCAGAGGTGCAAAACCTGCGGAAACACAGCAGCCCGCTGTCCCGGGCATTTCGGACACATTGAACTAGCGGTTCCAGTAATCCACGTGGAGTTTGCAAGGATAATCTATGACCTTCTAAGGGTGACATGTAGAAATTGTGGAAGGATTCTGCTTTCAGACGACTCGATTAAAAAGCTGAGGGCTAGAATCGAAAAGACGCGCCAACTTTTGGGAACAGTTCCAGACGAGTTTTCCAAGAGGGTTATACAGGAGATTAGGGCGAAAACATGTCCTCACTGCAACGCCCCCCAGTATAAGATAACCTTCGAAAAGCCCACAAAGTTCAGCGAAGAGCTTCCAAGCGGCTCCCAAGTTTTAACGCCAAGCATGGTTAGGGAGAGGCTTGAACGCATACCAAACGAAGACCTTGAACTGTTGGGGTTCGACCCCAAAAACGCACGCCCAGAATGGATGGTTCTCCAAGCGCTGCCCGTCCCACCTGTCTACGTGAGGCCGTCCATAACTCTGGAACACGGCATCCGATCAGAGGACGACTTAACCCATAAACTTGTGGACATAATCCGGATTAACCAAAGGCTTAAAGAGAACATGGAGGCTGGAGCGCCAACCTTAATAATCCAAGACTTAGCTGAACTCCTCCAATATCACGTCACAACATACTTCAACAACGAGGCTTCAGGCATTCCTCCGGCGAGACATCGTTCTGGAAGAGCGTTAAAAACGCTTTCCCAAAGATTGAAGGGTAAAGAGGGACGGTTCAGAAGCAACCTCTCCGGAAAAAGGGTTGACTTTTCAGCGCGAACAGTTATTTCCCCAGACCCAAACCTTGACATAAGCGAGGTTGGAGTTCCTATAGAGGTTGCCATGAGGCTAACAGTCCCTGAAAAAGTGACCCCATGGAACATTGAGGAATTGCGGAAGCTTATAATAAACGGGCCCACGAAGTATCCCGGAGCAGTTTATATAATTCGCCCAGACGAAAAACGCATTAGGCTCGAATTTGTGGCTGACAGAACTAAGATTGCCGAGGCCCTTGAACCCGGCTTCATTGTTGAAAGGCACCTCCGCGATGGGGATATAGCTATCTTCAACCGTCAACCATCCCTCCACAGAATGTCCATAATGGCGCATTATGTGAGGGTTCTTCCATACAAGACTTTTAGACTACACCTCTGCGTCTGCCCACCCTACAACGCCGACTTCGACGGAGACGAAATGAACCTCCACATACCCCAAAGCGAAGAAGCCCAAACAGAAGCTAGACTACTGATGCAAGTTCAAGACCAAATCCTTTCCCCAAGGTTCGGCGGTCCAATAATTGGAGCAATCCGCGACTTCATAACAGCCGCCTACCTCTTCACAAGGAAGTCAAACTACCTCACTAAAGATGAGGTTTGCCGACTGCTTGTAGCAGCCGGATACGAGGGACCCTTACCTGAACCCCAAATCAAAGAGCCTCAGCCCATGTGGAGTGGTAAACAAATCTTTAGCCTGTTCCTACCCAAAGACCTAAACTATGTTTTGAAAGCAAACATCTGCCGCGGGTGTCCAAAATGCATGAAAGAGGATTGCCCCTACGACGCCTACGTTGTTGTTAAGAACGGGGAGCTCAAATGTGGTGTAATTGATAGAAGAGCCATAGGCGCTGAACAATCCGAAAGCCTTCTCCACAGAATAATAAAAGATTACGGAACTGAAGCTGGCCGCGAGTTTCTTAACAAAGTTACAAGGCTTCTTAAGTCATTCCTAACCATGAGGGGCTTCACATATTCATATGAAGAACTTGTCCTCTCACCTCAAGCTGAAAATAGGATTAGAAAGATTATGGAGAAGGCGGAGAAAAGAATTCACGAGCTTATAGAAGGCTACCGCAATGGCACACTGCAAGCTCTGCCCGGTCAAACTCTAGAGGACACCTTTGAGATTTACGTTATGAACGAGTTGGCGAAAGCTAGGGATGAAGCCGGCAAAGTTGCTGAGGAAGACTTCACGTTCGAAAATGCTGGCATAATCATGACTCGGACGGGTGCTAGGGGATCCGCCCTCAATATTGGACAGATGAGCGCCTGCGTTGGACAGCAGTCTGTCCGTGGCAAACGGATAATGAGGGGTTACATCGGCCGCGCCCTACCACACTTTAAACCCGACGATCCAACGCCTAAGGCACGGGGTTTCGTCTACTCCTCCTACCAGAAAGGCCTGGACGCCATAGAGTTCTTCTTCCACGCCATGGGCGGACGTGAAGGCCTTGTGGATACGGCTGTTCGAACGCAGCAAAGCGGCTATATGCAGAGACGCCTAATTAACGCCCTCGAACACCTAAGACTTGAATACGACGGCACAGTGCGAAGCTCCACAGGCGAAATAATTCAGTTCAAGTATGGCGAGGACGGTGTTGATCCGGCTAAAAGCGACCACGGAAAAGCCGTAAACGTCAGCCGTCTCATAGACCAGGTGAAGATTGGAATAGAAAAGGGTGAACCGGCGCCTCCGGAATACATTAGGCAGAAGCTTAAAGAGGTGGAAAGCGAGCTTACGCCTCTCCTTATAAACGAGTTGAAGCAAGGCTTGACTGAAGCTAAACTCACCAGAGAGGGTGTTGACAGAGTTGTGGAGTTAACAGTTGAACACTACAAGAAAGCCCAAATGGAGCCCGGTGAAGCCGTCGGCGTTGTTTCAGCCCAATCTATAGGTGAGCCTGGAACCCAGATGACTCTTAGAACGTTCCACTATGCAGGCGTTAGGGAGCAGAACGTAACCCTAGGCTTGCCAAGGCTTATAGAAATTGTTGACGCTAGGAGGGTTCCATCCACACCCATTATGGTTATCTATTTGGACGAGAAGCATAGAAAAAGCCGGGAAGCCGCAGTGAAGGTTGCCCGCAACATCCTGTACACGACGCTTGAAAACATTGCGGAGGCTATTTACCAAGACCCGGTGCGGGAGGAAGTAGTCGTGGAGCTCAGCAAAGCCATGATGGAAGACAGAGGGGTCACCATGGAGGATTTGAAGGAGAGGGTGAAGCTAGCTAACTGTGCCGTCAAGATAAGCGGAAACAGAATACACATAAAACCCAAGAAGCCCGAAGCCTTTAGAAGGCTTCTAGAAAAGGTTTCATCTATCTATATCAAGGGCATACCGGGCATAAAACGGGTTCTAGTGACGGAGGAGCAAGGAGAGTGGGTTATTAGGACCGACGGTTCAAACCTGCCAAAGGTTTTGGAGGTTTACGGTGTTGACGCTACGAGGACTACAACCAACAACATTCACGAAATTGCCAAAACTCTTGGGATAGAGGCGGCGCGTAACGCCCTTATACATGAGGCTAAAAGCGTTTTGGATGAGCAGGGCTTAGATGTTGATATACGTCACGTCATGCTCGTAGCTGATATGATGACGTTCACGGGTGAAGTGCAACAGATCGGGAGGCACGGTGTAAGCGGCAAGAAAGCCAGTGTCTTAGCTAGGGCAGCCTTCGAAATAACTGTTCCAAACATTGTTGAAGCGGCTGTCAGAGGGGAAGTAGACCCCCTAGAAGGGGTCACCGAAAACGTTATAGTGGGCCAGACCATTCCGGTGGGAACAGGACTGGTGGAGCTTTACATGTCCACATACGAATCTAAAGGTGGAGGCGAATGATAGACGTTGACAAGGCCATAGCCATAGCCGTTAAAACTGGCAAGGTTTATTTCGGCGCAAACACAGCCATCAAAAGTGCTAAAACCGGGAGGGCGAAAATGATTATAATCGCATCCAACTGTCCAAAGGATATCCGCAGCGACCTCGAATATTACTGCAAGCTCTCCGGCATACCATTAATCGTTTATAAGGGGACATCAGCGGATCTGGCCATTGTGTGTGGAAAACCCTTCATAGTTTCAGCGTTAACTATAAGAGACCCAGGCGATTCAGACATTCTTAGACTAGCGGAGACCACTGAAACAGAAGCGGAATTCAGCGGAGGGGGCGAATGACCAGCGGCATAAAATTCACAACCACAGAAATGAAGTACATAGCCCTCTTCGAAAGTATAAGCGGTGCCAGCGTCAAAGACTGTATAATCGACGAGGAGCAGGGCCGCGTGATCTTCGTTGTAAAGGAAGGTGACTTGGGCGCAGCCATAGGCAAAGGCGGGAGAAACATAAGACTTCTGGAAAGGATGACGGGCAAAAAACACGAGGTAATTGAATACTCAGACGATCCAGTCCAGTTCATTAAAAACGCCTTGAAACCAGCTACTGTTCAAGAGGTTAGGATAACCGAAAGACCTGACGGGAAAACCATCGCCGTGGTTACCGTTCACCCGAGGGACAAGGGCGTTGCCATAGGCAAAAACGGCAGAAACGCCGAGCGCCTACGCATGCTTGTAAGGCGATACTTCCAAATACAAAATGTCAGCATAGTTTAAAAGTTGGAAAAGGTGAAAATGAAGAAAAAATTAGCCGTTTTCATCACGTTTCTCTTAGCACTGAACCTAGTTAGTGAAGCCTTAGCGGCGGAAAGTGAACCCCCGATGGACAGTTTTCTGGGTAGCCCTCTGTTGGCTTTGACTGCAATAATAGTAGTAGACGTAATCGCCTTTCTTTATCGGAAACTTAGAAGGTAAACGCGGTACATGACCTTTGAAGGTTTAACCTTTACTTGATAGAAGCAGATCTATCAACGCTTTTTGGTCCACCTCCGCCCTTGTCCGCCAGTCCAAGTACAGCTGTTCATTTTCGTCTTGGGCTATGTAGCCGTAGCGGATGTAGCGGTCTATGTTAGGGCTTGCCTTCCACCCGGGCAGTTTTTCACGTAGGAGTTCTTCAACCTCCTTGCGGGGCACCTTCCCCTGTTTCGAAATTATGTAGGCTATTGTTATGGCCAGCCCAGCCAAGTCGTCTATCCGCCACCCGATCATTTTTGCCTCTTTAGGCGTCAAGTCGCCTCGCAGCGTAATGTAGAATCTCGCTCTATCCAACTCCTCCAGAGTAGGCTTTTCAGACAAAGGTTTTTCTCCCTCTTCAAGAACCATTTTAACTTGAAGGTCTAGGGGTTTCAAGTATTCGTCTAGTATGCTTAACACTTTCGGGTAGTCTGAACCTAGGGCTTTCCGGAGTTCCCAGCCTTTCACTCCCGGCTTTTTGTGGCGTCTGTAGAAGAGCATGTGGACGGCGCGTTTGATTTTGCTGACGTAGACGGCTTTCCGCTTACTCATTTGGCTTCAGCCCTCCCTCTTTTCCATTTTTCCCACTCTTCATGGGTTATGGCTATGGGCAGTGATACCAGCTGTTGTCTGCTCATCCGCTTCTGCTGCTTTTCGAAAGGTTTAATGAAAATTTCATCTTCAAGCGGATAAACCTCAAGGGTTGCATATCCGTAAGTGACGAGAAAACTTGTCAGGAAGGCTCTGTGAACCGTTTCCTCAAAGGTTTCAGCGCCCACAAAATCCCAGTAACGGATTTTCCCATCTCCCCCTTTCTCCGCCACAAGCCTCTTCAACTCGTTCCAGAAGCTCTCCAATTCCTCCGTGAAGGCTTTATCCCGCAGAATTTTCAGTCTTAAAAGTTCCTCCCAAGAGGCGATGCCGCCTGTTTCCTCGGGATGTGGGAGATCTTTCCATCTGTTCCTTATGGGCGGGAGGCTTTTCCAGTAAATTAACGCCTCCTTTAGGCTATGGATGGAAATTTGTTCGAGTTCAACTATTGGGCGCCATGCGCCGAGAAAAGCCTCCACCAAGGCCTCCTTGTCTAGGCTTTTTATTTTCTCCTCTAAGAGGAATGGATCAGTGTATAATGATGTGGAATGATGTTTAACCCATTCACTTTGAAGTTTCACAACAGAAGCGAGGCGGTTTATGGCTTCAGCGTCCAAACAAAGGTCTTCAGGCTGCTTCCAGTCCGGGAAGAACTCCCTCACAACCCTAATTATCTCGTCCACATCCACCAGAAAAGGGTCGAGGCCGCGCTCTTCAACAGCCTTGCATATTTCAATTATTCTCTGAAGCCTTTCACGCCCAATTTTGACGCGTTCCTTCTTCGACTGCATCAGGCAACCTCTTTAACTATGGATTTTCCCTCCACGTTCTGAACGATGATGACGTGGACTTCGTTCTGCGCGAAGGTTACATGGCTTGGAGTTATCACCACATACTGAGCTTCCGAGTTCTTAACAGTTGAAATGAGCATTTGAGCTATTAACTCGCGGTTTTTCGGGTCCATGTGGACGTCGAATTCGTCCACGGCGCGGAATGGTGAACGCACATGTTGCTGTAAAGCCAACAGGAAGCTCATGGTAGCTGTTGTTCTTTCGCCCCCGCTTTGAGTGTAGGCATTAAGAGGAACCGGCTTACTGCCCTTAAAGCCAACCAAAATTTCAAGTCCAGCCGCTTCAATATTGTGTTCGTTTATAAGCCTAACTTCTCCGACAGCCTGCACGTTCGCCAAAATCTTCTGGTAGTCCAAGTTAACACGGTCTAAAAGGTTTTGGATCACAGTTCGCCAAGCCTGCATCCGCACTTTAACTTCTTCCAAGGCTTTTTCACGGTTTTCAGCCGCCAATAGCGCCTTCTCCTTAAGCTCTAAGTAGAGCTGCGAGTAAGACTCATACATGCGCTCAACGTCTTCAGAAACACTTGCCAAAGCAGCCAGATGTCCGTCTGTCACGCGGATTTCATCCATGATCTCGCCGAAGCTTTTAACAACAGCTATTCTTGGACCTGTCTCCTCAGCCTTTTTAACAGCTGCGTCTAGCTGGGCTTTCGCGTCTTTTAGCGCTTTCTCCAGTTCCTCGATGTTTGCCTTTACATTCTCCATCCTATAACTTAACAGTGCAAGTTTAACCCGTGTTTCCACAATTTGACTTTCAATTTTTCCAATTTGCTCTTCTAGAATCCGTGTCTCTGAACGTTTCCTATTCAGCTCCTCATCAAGCTTGACCATTTTCATCCTTGAATTTTCCAGGAGAGCCCTCAAACTTTCAGTTCTTAAAAGCTTAAGCGGCTGCTTTCCAGCGTTTTCGTTTTCTATTGAGGCTACTTCCGCCATAAGCTGTTCACAAAGCGAAACTGTAGCTTGGTTTCCAGCTTTTTCCCTTTCAAGGCTTATTATGCCTTCAAGGCTTATCTTCCATTCATTCTTAAACTTTTCAAGCTTGCTCTGCTGGTTTAAAAGCTGTTCTTCGGCGTTTTTGGCTTCCGCCTCAATTTGCCTCAGCAGCGAAGTTTCCCTTTCAAGTTTTGCCTTCAAATCTTCCACTATGTTTTCGCGTCGGTTCACCTCAGCCCAAGCCAACTCCCGCTCTAAAAAGCGTCTCTTAGCCATCAACTGTTTTTTCTCCTGGAGCCTTTCATATTGCTCCCGCCAGTAGTTGAGCGTCTGTTCCGCCGACTCCAAAAGCTTGCTTATCGACTCCTCCTGGCTTAATATGCGGGTAAGCTTTCTCTGGGCTTCCAGAACGTTTTCCCTGTAAGCCTCAAGCCCGACAGCCGCCTCAACCATGCGAAGCTTCTCCTGCGGAGAAAGCACAGTAAACTGTTCAACCATGTTCTGGTGCATGATAATAAGCATGTTGTCCGGGTCAACACCTAGTTTAGCCAGAAGCCTCTCCACGTCCTGCTTCGAAGCCGCCTGGTTCTCCAGTTCAAACCAGTACTTGCCGTCCCGCCTCAGAACCCTAGTTAGAAAAATCTGATCCTTGTTGAACTTCGGAACTGGGCGTTTGCCTCCACGCTTGGAGTTGTCCAGAACAAGCGTCACACGGGCTTGGTCTCTGCCCCAGCGGATTAATTCGCTAAGCCTTCTTGAACGCTCTGTATAGGATTGCCCTAGGGCGACGGAAATAGCCAACAAGAGCGAAGACTTCCCAGCGCCGTTAGGCCCGCAAACCACGTTCACACCGGGTTTAAGGGGCACCCTAGCATACTCGTAGCTCATAAAGTTTTCAAGGATAACTTCGCTTATCAACACTTGTTTTCTTGCCTCTACACCCTTCTAGCAGTATAGAAAGAGGTTAAAAACTCTTATTAAAGCGATTAGGCACCCGAGTGCAGAAACATGCTGTGCTAAAGGCTGAACCAAGTAATTTTGAGGATAAAAAGGGAGGTAAGGTTTATCGCATTTTGATTGGCCTAAACGTTTTTCGCGGCGTCTCAGAAAAACACTTTCCACAATCGTCACCGCAGCCACCACCGATACGCTTCCATGCAGTTATTTGTCCCCCTTGCACCCCAAACCACTTTCGCTTTAGACAGCAGCGACTGTTTAATGATTTCTGCCGCGTGTTTCACCTCAAACAATGTTAGTTCTTCGCGCCTGAAACTGCATCAGCAGGCCACGGGCTTTCGTCGCGTCCTCTATGTCAAGGAGACGCGTATTCAAAGCTCTTTCAACAGCTTGTTCAACCCTACCCTCCCGGTACCTTTGCCTACATCTATGAGACGAGGCTTGCTCCCTGCATTATCGCCTTAAATCAGCGTAGTCTAAGTTGATTAAGCTGGCTGTTGTTATTGCCTCAGTTATGCCCCTTAATGAATTTTCCAAAACAGTGGTGTTGGCTACACTTAAAGCTCTATTTGAAGGGAAGATTTCCAGCAACTTAACAAGCCTACTATTGTCGATGACCACTACCGTGTCGCAGGACTTTTTCAGTTGATCCAACCCTTTTTAGCGTAAAGCTTTAGTTTTCAAGCTCCTTCTAGAAACTGGTGATGCCTTATGGTTGTTGCTGGTAAGGTTTTTCGGCTTTCAGAAAAGCTTTCGCTTGATGAGATTGCTTCTAGGCTTGAAGGCTACCGTGTGGAGGAGCTTTACGAGGAGGGTGACCATCGTTTTACGCTTGTAACGGAGGTTGTTGGCCTCACACCCCAGGAAAACATGTTGAAGGGTCTTTTCTCACACGACTATGTGGCCCACGTCTTCCATAGGGGGAAGATTTCACCCTTACCTCGCACCGTTGAGGCTTTGTTCAGTTTTAACCAGCTGGAGAAGGCTACTCTCTTAACGGTTGTTGAAAAGAAGCGTTTAGCCAACTTCATAGCCAACAAGCTTAGCGAAATCCTATTTGATCGTGTAGGCGGCATAGTTGAAGCGCGAATCCCACCGGAAACCCTCCGCGATTTCCACATGAAAAACCCTGAAGACACCAAAATCACCTTTTTCGACAACGTTGACATTCCAAACGTTAACAAGCTTTCGCTCTACGGGCCGGATTTAGTTAACACATCGCTCTTCGAAGACTACTGCAAGCATGGTGATCTATGGTATATTGTGGCTAGGGCGCGGGAATACGGTTATGTGGTTGGGATAACGCGGGACGCATCCGTGACCATCTTCAACTTAACGGATAAGGAAAAATATCTCGAATACGTGGTCAAAGAGGTTTACCCGTTAATCCTGAAATAGGCGGCGGAAACATGGTAGCAGCGCGGTGGGAGTTTTGGGCCAAGAAGGGCAAAGTTTAGGTGCAAGTTAAGCATACTTTTAAGGCGTAGAGGAGTTTGAATGTCTGAGAAGGAAACATTGGAAAAAGTTAAAGACAGGCAGGGGCTATTCGCTAAAATCCAGAACATTTTCGGTTTGGGCTACGCCACAAGAGAGGATTTGCGGGAAATCGACAAGAAGCTTCGCGACCTTTACTATGCAGATTTTAAGAGTTTACGCCACAAGTGGGAGGAGATCTACCTAGCAGCTTTAAACGCCGGAAAAGCTACAGACGACTTTAAAAAGGTTATCCAAATCATCGACAGGGTTAGCGAAAAAGTTCACCGTGCCGATTATGGGTATGCTGGTTTAATGGACCGTAAAGGAAGCATCCGCGAGACAGAGTTAGCCCGAGTGTTAGATTATGATAAGGCTTTAAGCGATGAAATCCAAGGCGTCGTAAGGGCTGTTGACGAATTTTACAATGAGGCTCAGAAAGGCAACTGGCTGGACGCTGTGGTCAGAGCTCGGCAAATTAAATCCTTAATACTTGGTTTTGAGTCTAAATGGGATGAACGTGAAAAATTGTTTAGACCTTTGGAGGTTTAATGAATGCCCATAATTGAACGAGTTGCGTGGGACAACGCTGGACCGGAGGACATAGCATACCGTTTTCCCAAACTCACGCTTAAATATGGAAGCCAAGTAATCGTTAAGGAAAACCAGTGGGCTGTGTTTTTCCGAGACGGGAAAGCCTACGATGTTCTTGGTCCTGGAAGACACACTATAACCAGCAGCAATATTCCTCTTCTAACAGGCGCCCTGAAAGCCTTGGGGATTATAGGCGACATTTTTGATTGTGAGGTTATCTTTGTAAGCAACAGCCAGTTCCGGGCAAATTTCGGCGGGAAAGCCTACTCCGCTCCAAGCGGGGACATAAAATACCAAGCGGAAATAGGCTTTTACGGTTACATCCTGTACAAGGTTGAGGACCCCAAACTTTTCGTTGTGGAGTTTTTCGGAAACAGGGGCGCAAGCACCTCAAGGGATGTTGAAAACTACATTAGAGGTTTTATCAACGAACGTATCATCAGCGAGTTCGGACGCTACGACATATTCGAGATGGTGAAGAACGCCGACGCTACCACTGACAAGGTAACCCTAAAAATCAGCGATGAAGCTGCGAGGATAGGCTTGAAAGTTATTGACTGTGTCTTCGAGGGCATAAACATACCTGAGGAGGCTAGACGTTTTGCTTCTGGACTGGGCACCCAAGCCATGATGATGCAGTACGTGAAGGAAACTGCCGGCGAACTGAAGGGAGGCGAAGGCGGAGGAGCAGCAGCCGCTGGACTAGGCGCAGGCGTAGGTTTGACAATGCCTTTCCTGCTAGCACAACAAATGCAGCAAGCCCAAGCACAAGCCCAGCAGCTCGTAATATGCCCCAACTGCGGGGCTAAAAACCCGGCTGGCATGAAGTTCTGTGGACAGTGCGGCTCAAGCCTTCTTCCACCGGCAAAAGTAAAATGTCCAAAATGCGGAACCGAAAACCCGGCTGGCATGCGTTTCTGTGGGCAGTGTGGTTCGCCTTTAACGCAAACCAGCGCTGAAGTCACATGTCCAAACTGTGGTGCAAAGAATCCGCCGGGCATGAAGTTCTGTGGAAACTGCGGCGCAAAACTTGGCTAAACACTTCTCTCTTTTTTAGGCTATTCACTTTTCCATTAACGGAAAACCGCACTTGCGGCATATTGTAGGTGTTGGCGGATACAGCGCCTCGCCGCAATGCCAACAAAACTTGTTTTCGACGCTGTTGGTGCCACCACATTTTAGGCAGATGACCACCTGCCTAGTAGGCTTTTTTAAAGGCTTAAGCATCTGGAAAATGCACTGTACCACGGCTAAACCTAAGGCGAAACCCAAACAGGCCGAAAGGAACTCACTCACAGCAAACCTAACCAATGATATCTCCGTAAAAACTTTTGACTTGCAAAGCTTTAAGGATTGCTTTGCAAAATGTTAAAGGGGGATTGTAACGGCGAGTCTTAAAGGTTTATGGCTTATTGTCTTAAGCGGTTATCCGGGTTCTGGAAAAACCATGTTGGCTAAGAGGCTTGTCGCCGACTACCCCAGCATGGCCCGGATTGGGGTTGACGAGTTGAGGGAAATGTTTTTCAACGAAACTTTCCCATGCCGCGACGAGTATCTGGTTTACTCCATGATTGCCGAAATGCGGGACACCCTCCTAAAAAGGGGGTACAGCGTTGTTATAGATTCAACAGCCCCGGACAATGTGACTCGCGAGTTCCTCCTAACAACCGAAGCGTCACCCGTCAACAGTCTGCTCGTGGTTTTCGCTGTTGAAAGGGAAGTTTTAATCGAGCGAAGCCTTGAAAGGTTCGGCACTTCAGATCCCATAAACGCATATGACAGGCGTTGGGAAAACCCTAAGGGAGGGATAACTATTTTCAAGTTTAGAAGCAACACCGTTGAAGAGTTTGAAGCCTACTATGCTAGGCTAAGGGAGGTTTTAGAAAGCGAAGTCCACCCCTTCAAGCCAGAGTTTCAGCCGAGACTCTTAACGCTGAGAGAAATAAGGAGAGCCCTTAAAGAGTTCCTTAGGAAACGGCAAAAACAAGACAGCGAAGGGTAGAGAACCTTTAAACTTTAATGGCAAACCCTTTTTAACTGTTCATAAGGAGGAAGAGAAGTTTGGAAGCATATATTTTGGTTAACGCCGAGGCCGGTGCGATTTGGGAAGTTGCCGAAGAAACCCTGAAAGTCCAAGGTGTCAAGATGGCCCACGCCGTAACGGGACAATTTGACGTTGTCATCTTCGTGGAGTTTGCCAAAGTTGAAGAGCTTGGAAGGGTTATAGAGCGAATTCAACAGATTAAGGGTGTGCGTAGAACTCAAACCTTGATAGCAATTCCGCCGCCCATAAGGAAGTAGGTTTTTCAGACAATTCCAAGCCAGACGCCTAGGATTTCGCTGAAATACGCCAGAAGGATGAAAATAACAAGCCTAGGAATGAAACTAAAAACTAGGAAGGTTTGAATCTTTGTTTTCAGAAGCCCACATAGTAAAGCGAGGAACTCCACGGGCAAAACTGGAATTAAGCCGAATATAACATATATCACCCAGCCCCATCGGTTCCAGAGGGCAGTTACAGCTTCAAGCTCTTCATCCCTCATCTTCTTCACCAGATATGGTCTTCTAAGACGGTAGGCCAGAAAATAGTTTGCTGTCATGCCTAAAGTGAAGCCTCTGGAAGCTGTTAAAGCAAGCAACAATGGGTCAAGCTCGAAGGAGGCAGCCGCCACCACAAGGGCTGGGCTTCCAAGAGGCACCACGGTTCCAGCCAAGAACGTTGCGAGAAAAATCCCGGCGAAACCGTGCTCCCTAACAAAGTTTTTAACGTCTAAGAACAGCTGGTTTTTTCAACGTCGAGAGCCTTGAAAACGGCGATTAGGATTAGGCCGACTACTATGAAAGCTAGACCCAACTTAAGGACGACTTAACCCAAGGGATTTTCAGAACACTTGTTTTTGACGGTTTTGGCGGCTCAATAGTCTACTCCCATTCTGGCCGGCCATCCCTTCCTATACGGGTGTTTAATCTCCCTCATTTCTGTTACGAGGTCAGCTGCTTCTATGATTTCGTTTGGCGCATATCGCCCTGTTAAAACTAGCTCCACATGTTCAGGCTTTCTCTTGATGAGATCCAGAACTTTTTCTAGGCTTATAAGTTTGAGGCTTAAAGCCACGTTGATCTCGTCCAGTATAACCATGTCGTATTCGCCGCTCTCCACAACCTCCTTGGCAAGGTTGAAAGCCTCCTCGGCTAGGGCTACATCCACTTCGTCGGGGGGCTTGCGAGTTACAAACCGTCCCCTTCCGAAGGCTTTCAACGTGAGGTTTGGAAGCTTATCCACCACGTAGAGTTCGCCGTAGTCGAAGCCTCCCTTAATAAACTGGACTATGTAAACTTTTAAGCCCCTTCCAATAGCCCTCAAGGCAAGCCCGAAGGCGGCTGAGGTTTTGCCTTTCCCGTCTCCGGTGTAAACCTGCACAAGCCCCTTTTCAAGTTTAGGCATGAACCCTTCACTCCAGCTCCTGGTTCAAAATTTTTTCAGCAGCTGTTGCGGGATCCAGCTCTCTGTCAACTATTTTTTGGAGGATTTTCTCGAGTTTTTTCTCCCTCTTCAGCTTTTCTATTATCGAGCTTGTCACTTTATCCCTTATAGCTTCTATCAGTTCGATTTGGGCTTTCTCCCATATTCTCTTCTGCCAAAGCTCTTTTCGGAGGAAATGCTCATGCTCCTCTATTTTATCCAACAGCTGGGAAACCCCTTCACCTGTCAGGGCTACAGTTTTGAGTATGGGTGGTCTCCACGGCTTCGGTTCGTTGTCAAGTTGAAGGACCGCTTGAAGGTCCATGACTGTTTTGTTGGCGTTCTCCCTGTCCGCCTTGTTCACAACGAATATGTCGGCTATCTCCATTAACCCGGCTTTTATGGCTTGGATTTCGTCGCCCAGTCCGGGTGCGTGGACAACGACTACAGTCTGGGCGACTTTAACTATGTCCACTTCGGACTGCCCAGCACCCACTGTCTCTACTATTATGATGTCTTTGCCAGCAGCGTCCAAAATTTTAACAGCGTCCTTTGTGGCTTTGGCTATACCCCCAGGGTTGTTACGGGTTGCCATGCTCCTAATGAAAACACCTTCGTCTGTGCTTAACTCCTGCATTCGAATTCTGTCGCCTAAAAACGCTCCGCCTGTAAAGGGGCTTGTGGGGTCTACGGCTATAACGCCAACCGTTTTTCCCCTCCGTCTATACTCGCGAATCATCTTCTCTATAAGGGTGCTTTTACCAGCTCCGCCTGGCCCAGTCAATCCAACAATGTGGGCTTTTCCAGTATGGGGGTATAGGATGGCTATGAGTCTCTGAGCTTCTGATGGACTGTTTTCCACAATGGTTATGGCTTTAGCTATGCTTCTCTTGTCCCCAGCTAGCACTCCTTTTGCTATTTCGTCAATCAGCAAGGCTTGTACTCTTCTTAGCTTTCCCTTTTCGGCGCGTTTTCCAAAACATACTTCACGATTTTCTCAGTGGGAGTTCCAGGCCCGAAAACCTCTTTTATCCCTATCTTTTTCAGCTCAGGGATGTCTTCCTCAGGTATGATGCCTCCAGCGAAGACGAGGACATCTGTTAAGCCCTTCTCTCTGAGGAGTTCCATAATCCTTGGGAAAAGCGTCATGTGTGCACCGGAGAGGATGCTTAAGCCTATAACGTCCACGTCTTCCTGTAGAGCGGTTTCAACTATTTGTTCAGGCGTTTGCCTAAGCCCGGTGTAGATTACCTCCATTCCAGCGTCGCGGAGAGCCCTAGCCACTATTTTAGCTCCCCTATCATGGCTGTCAAGTCCCGGCTTGGCTATTAAAACCCTTATTTTCCTAACGCTTGTACCTTCATCCTGCATTTTCACCGCCTCACCAATCATTAATAGAGAGAATTTAGATTATTATTAGCTCTTTGTATTCTCCGTAAACTTTTCGCAGCACGTCCATTATTTCGCCCAGCGTTGCGTAGGCTTTGACCGCCTCAATTATGGTTGGCATGAGGTTTTCGTCTTTCGCGGCTGCGTAATGAAGCTTTTCAAGAACCTCTTTAACCTTCCTGTTATCCCTTTCCCTTCGAAGCTTCTGCAGTCTTTCAATCTGTTTTTTCTCGACGTTTGGGTCAACTCTCAAAAGTTTTATAGGGATCTTCTCGCCCTCCACAATGTACTCGTTAACGCCGACCACTATGCGTTTCTTCTCCTCTATCTCCCTCTGGTATCTGTAGGCGCTTTCAGCTATCTCCCTCTGGAAGAAGCCTTTCTCTATGGCTGCGACGGCTCCACCCATGTCATCCACTTTTTGAATGTACTCCATGGCTTTCTCCTCCATCTCGTTTGTTAAAGCCTCCACATAGTAGGAGCCGGCCAATGGGTCAACGGTATTCGCCACACCGCTTTCGTAGGCTATTATCTGCTGGGTTCTAAGTGCCACCCGCACCGACTCCTCGGTTGGCAAGCATAAGGCCTCGTCGAAGGAGTTGGTGTGAAGGGATTGGGTTCCACCCAGTACAGCTGCTAAGGCCTGAATTGTTGTGCGGACAATGTTGTTTAGGGGCTGCTGGGCTGTTAAAGTGCAGCCTGATGTTTGGATATGCATGCGCATCCACATGGAACGCGGGTTCTTGGCGTGGAAACGTTCCTTCATAATTTTAGCCCAAAGACGTCTAGCAGCCCTGAACTTGGCTATCTCCTCGAAGAAATCGTTGTGGGAGGCGAAAAAGAAGGACAAACGCAGCGCAAAATCATCTACATTCAAACCCCGCTTAAGAGTTTCCTCCACGTAGGCTATGGCGTCGCACAGTGTGAAAGCCAACTCTTGGACGGCTGTGGCTCCAGCCTCGCGGATGTGGTAGCCACTTATGCTTATGGGGTTCCATTTCGGCATGTGTTTGGCGCAAAACTCGATGATGTCCACTGAAAGCTTAAGGGATGGTTGCGGCGGGAAAATGCAGAGTTTCTGAGCGAAAAACTCCTTCAAGTTGTCGTTCTGAGTTGTTCCCCCAAGCTTTTCCCTAGGAACCCCCTGCTTGTCCCCAACGGCAATATACATAGCCAACAAAACGGTTGCTGGACCGTTAATGGTCATAGATGTTGTAACCTTGTCTAAAGGTATGCCATCGAAGAGGATTTCCATGTCTCTAAGGGAGGACACCGCAACCCCGCAGACACCCACCTCACCCCGTGCCATAGGGTGGTCTGAGTCATACCCCATTATCGTTGGGTAGTCGAAAGCCGTGCTCAGCCCAGTCTCACCCTCGCTTAGCAGATATTTAAAGCGTTTATTGGTGTCTTCAGCCGTGCCGTAACCAGCGAACATCCTCATGGTCCAGAGGCGTCCCCGGTACATGGTGGCATGTAAGCCTCGGGTGAAAGGATATTCGCCTGGAAATCCTAGATCTCGCATATAATCCATGTCTTTGACGTCTTCAGGCGTGTATAATCCCTTAATAGTCATGCCTGAGTGGTTTTTGAACTCCTTTTGGCGTTCTGGGCACTGTTTAATCCAGTTTGGCAGTGTGGATTTTTCCCAACGCTCTCTTTCTCTAGCTATTTCCTCAATCTTCTGCCTGTCAAACATAACGTTCCCCCTCACGTTCAATTAGTTTTGAACTAAACTATTGGCGTTAAGCCTAAAAAGTTATTTCTCAAACAAGCCTTCAAAGTTTCGAGTAGGTGGCTTCATGAACCCGAAACTTTCCGGCTTCTCAACGAGAGCTGTACGGGGCGGAGAAAAGCCGGACAGTCTTGGAGCTGTCTCCACACCGATATATGAAACCTCTGTTTTCGCCTTCACAAGCACTAGGAGGCTTATTGATGTTATAAGCGAGAAGGCTGAAGGCTACCTTTACACGAGGTTCGACAACCCCACGGTCCGAGCTGTGGAGCGGAAAATGGCTGTTCTAGAAGAGGCTGAAGACTCGGCGGCTTTCTCTTCAGGCATGGCGGCCATAACAACCACTATTTTAACGTTGGTTTCAAATGGAGACCATGTTGTGGCTTCCATGGACCTTTACGGTGGAACCCTAACCTTCTTCCAAGAAATCCTACCAAGGTTCGGTGTCGAAGTAAGCTTAGTGGACGCATCAAACCTAGGGGAGGTGGAAAAAGCCGTAAAAGACAATACAAAGGTCGTTTATGTTGAAACCCCTACAAACCCAACGTTAAAAATCGTGGACCTACATGGGCTCGCCGCCCTAGCAGGGAAGAGGCAGATAACCACGGTTGTCGACAGCACTTTGGCTTCACCCTACAACCTTCAACCTCTAAAGTTTGGCATAGACGTCGTTATCCACAGCGCCACAAAATACCTTGGCGGACATAACGACGTAACCGCCGGAATAGTTTGCGGACGGAAAGACTTCGTTCAAAAACTGAAGAGGCTACGGAAAATTTTCGGGAGTACCCTCGACCCCATGGCTGCCTGGCTTCTGCTGCGAGGTTTAAAAACCCTAGCCTTGCGGATGGAGAAACACAACCAAAACGGGATGCAGGTAGCCCTCTTTCTGGCGGAGCACCCGAAAATAGCCAGAGTATACTATCCAGGACTGCCAACTCACCCGCAGCACACCCTCGCCAGAAAACAGATGCACGGTTACGGGGGAGTTGTAAGCTTCGAAATAAAGGGGGATTTCGAAAAAACCGTCAAGTTTGTTGAAAACCTAAAGCTTTGCCTCATTGCAGCCAGCCTAGGAGGAACAGAAACTCTTGTCACACAACCAGCCACATCATCCCACTACTTCATAAATCCGGAACAACGCTGTAAACTCGGCGTGACAGACCAGCTTGTGCGTCTAGCCCTAGGCATAGAAGACGCCGAGGACATAATTGCCGACCTAGAACAGGCCTTAGACAAAATCTAGAGGGGCTATCGATTTTAAGTTCATCACAATGGCAAAATTGACGTAAAGAGGTAAAAATGTGGGGTGTGAAAGGAGTTATTCTACAGGTTTGAAGTAAGCTATGTCGTTTATGGAGGCTTTCCTCTCGTTGGGCGGTTTGAAGACGGCTTCAACTTTCATTCCAATGTAGACATTGTCCGCCTCGCATATGCGGTGGATTAAGCCGCCGTAGGCGCCCTCAAACTTTATTAAGGCGTAGATTTGAGGTTTCTCAAGCTTTTTCCCGTCTACGTCTATGGTGGCAATCGTGTAAGTGTAGATTTCGCCGCATTTTCCAACATCCACCCACTCTTCAAGTCTAGCGAAGCATCTTTCGCAGTAAAGTCTCGGTGGGACAAAAATTATGCCGCATCTGGGACATTTGGCCCCCATTATACGGCCGTTCTCCTTAATCTCTTTGAAGAAGCGTTCGCCAGCCAAACCAAGCGTGTACCGGTATTCAGCTTCCATGTGGCCCATCCAATGGCGAACGTTAAGCGGATTAGTTATCTTTTCAAGACTCATGGCAACCTCACTCCCTCACCGGCTTGAAGTATTTTATGTCTGTGATGGCGCCTGTGCGCTCTTCCGGTGGTTTCCAGACGGCTTGAACTCGCATGCCTATTTTGAGCTCCCTCCAGTCGCCATACTCATCTATTAGATGAACTATGCCCATGCCTTCGGAAGCACCGTCCAACTCTATAACCGCCACAACTATGGGCTCTTTAAGCCTAGAAGCGTCGGAGGCTATGAACGAAACCGAAAAGGTGTTTATAACGCCCGTGTCCTTAACATAAGTCCAACCATCTGTGGGTTTGAAACACTTTTCGCAGTAGATTCTCGGTGGGACCATTATTCGTCCGCACTTGCTACAGGTGGAGGCGAGGATTCGCCCGTTCTTAAGCTCTTCTAGGAAGCGGCTTATGGCTATGCCGGCGCTCCAAGCGTATCTCGCCTTTGGACGGAAGCTTTCAAACAAAACCCTTCCTTCTCGAAAGTCTCTGGTTTCAATCTCCTCGCCTGGAAAATGCTTAATTTTAACACTCATTTTCTCAAACACCTCCATTTCAGCGTCTCAAAACTATCACGGAACCATACTGCATCAAGTCTCCCCAAGCCTGAGCTATTCCCGTGCGTGGATCCCCTGGCACCTGCCTTTTGCCAGCCTCGCCTCTCAACTGCCAGAAGATTTCGCAAACCTTCATGAGACCAGCCGCTGCGATGGGGTTTCCGCATCCCAAAAGTCCTCCGGAAGGGCAGATGGGCAAGTCTCCATCCCGCTGTGTTACACCCTCCCTTGTTAGTTTTGGCGCTTCACCCTTCCTACACAGCAGTAAGCCCTCCATGTGGTGGAGCTCCTTGTAGTCGAAGGGGTCATAGGGTTCAGCTACGTCGATTTCCTTCGGCGGGTTCTTGATTCCAGCCATCTTGTACGCCATGCGAGCCGCGTACTCCACGTAGTCTGGGTAGTATAGGTCACGGTTTGTCCAATGGGTTGAGTCTATGCACCAGCCGACACCATCAATCCAAACAGGGTTATCTGTAACCTCCTTTGCAACGTCCTCGGAAACTAGCACAACGGCAGCTGCCCCGTCGCTTGTGGGGCTGACGTCTAGGCGTTGAACGGGCCAAGCCATGATCTCGGAGTTTAGAACGTCTTCCACTGTTATGTTGGCGCCCAACTGCGCAATGGGGTTGTCCAAGGCGTTCCGCTTGTTTTTAACCGAGACCAGCGCTATGTCCTCTTTCTTGATGTTGTGTTTATGCATGTAGCGGTGCATTTCTAATGCGAAAATCCATATGAGGTTCATGCCGATGGGTCTCTCAAGAATAGGGTCGAATATTGTTGTGAAGGCGTATTGGGGATGCGGGAAACATGAGGACATCTTTTCTTCACAGACAACTAAGCACGTGTCAAATTGTCCGGACGCAACATGCCACCAGCCTGCTAAAGGCGCGAACACCCCTGTTCCACCGCCGACAAAAACCCTCATGTAGGGTTTATGGTATGCACCGGCTCCGTCGGCCAAATACTCGCCTTTCATGTGCACTCCGTCAAAGGCGTCTGGCGCCGACCCTAAAACAACGCTTTTAATGTCTCGAAGCTCCATTCCAGCCTGCTCCAAAGCCATCTTCGCCGCATGATAAGCTAACTCTTTACCCGTTTCCTTCAAGTTTCGCCTAAACAATGTTACTCCCGCGCCAACTATTGCCACCCGCTTTTTCCCAAACATATTAAACACCTCCTCCTACTCGACGTTGCTGAGAATAGCTACAACGCCAGTTGCCGTTGGGACCCCACGCCAAGTGTGGGCTAACCCAACCTCAACGTCGTCAAGCTGTCTCGCGCCTGCCTCGCCTCGCAGTTGCAAAACAACCTCCAAAACTTTCTGCAGTCCAGAAGCCTCTAGCCCATAACCCATCCCGAGAAGTCCCCCGGACGGGTTCACTGGAAGCTCTCCATCAAGGGACGTTAAGCCATCCTCTGTAAGTTTTCCAGCCTCGCCGTAATCGCACAGTTTCAAAGCTTCCATGTGCTGAAGCTCCTTGTAGGCGAACAAGTCGTGGATTTCAGCGAAGTCTATGTCCCGCCAAGGATTGGTGATCTTCGCCTCTCTGTAAGCCATTTCAGCCGCCAGCCTCGTGTAAACAGCTCTAGTCCAATCCCTGGTTTCAAGGCTTGGCGTTTCGGTGCACCAGCCGACACCCCTAACCCAAACAGGTCTGTCCGTAAGCTTCTTAGCAACCTCTTCGGAGGCTAAAACCATAACTATGCAGCCGTCGGCTGGCGTGCTGATCTCCAACTTCTTCAACGGATGGAAAAGCCTTTCAGAACACATAACCTGCTCTATGGTTATGTTTGCCCCGTAAGCCGCATATGGGTTAAATATGGCGTTTCCTCTATTTTTTACGACAACCTGAGCACACTGCTCCTCCGTTGTGTCTGTTTCATATAAGTAGCGTGTCATCTCTAAACCGGCAACATAGTAGGGGTGTCCGCCCAAAGGCCTGTTAAAAACGGGATCCAAGCCAAACTGCACAATGTCTATGTATGTTAAAATGTCGGAAGCCTTGCTGTGGGCCTCTACCACGACAGTGTCAAATTGACCAGTTTTTATGAGCATGCAGGCTGTTGCCAACCCGAGCATGCCGTCGCCTGAAACCGTGAATAGCGGACGCATGGCAGCGCCAAGCTGGTCTGGAACAAATTCGTCGAATATGCTGAAACCCTCAAGATAGTCTTCGGCGCAAGTCACAAAAACATCTATGTCCTTACGCGGGTTTAATCCTCCGGCGTCCTCGTAGGCTTTAACAGCCGCCTCAAACATCAACTCCTTGAAGGAAAGCTCCGGTGTCACAGGCTTAAAGCCAACGCATCCAACACCGACAATTGCAACCCTGCTCACGTGTTTTCTCCTCCTTTTCCCTTTTAGAGCCTATAGATTTAAGCCGGAGTTCACATAAAACTTTCGTGAGGAAACATCGAGGCTGTTGGAAACTCAAAAATACTTGTTTATAACATGGTTTTCTCACAAGGCTGGGATAAGTTTAATTTGAAGGGGAAACCCCTCGCCTCAATAGTCTCTGCAGGTTTATCTAAATTCGGGAAGCTTGAAGGACTATACGCCAGGGAAATCTTCGCCCAAGCTGCCGAAGAAGCCTATGAACGTTGCCCCCGCTTAGACCCCAAAAAGGACATAAAAGCCCTTTTCATCGGACACATGGGCGAATCCTACGAACATCAGGGACACACCGGTGCCACGGTGGCGGACTGGGCTGGGCTGCTACCCATTCCGGCAGTAAGAATGGAGGCTGCGTGCAGCTCCTCTGGGGCAGCTCTCAGAGCCGCCATATACGCTATAGTTTCTGGCCTATGCGACGTCGTCATGGTTGGCGGAGTTGAGAAGATGACGAATCGAAGCACCCCCGAAGTTACGGACTTCCTTGCTATGGCCTCAGATTTCCCCTTCGAACAGTGGCATGGACTAACTTTCCCCGGTTTGTTTGCCCTGATGGCTACAGCCCATATGCATAAGTACGGTACAACAGAGGTGCAGATGGCCCACGTCGCTGTGAAAAACCATTACAATGGAAGCTTAAATCCGAAGGCGCACATGCAAAAGGAAATAACCATAGAGCAGGTTTTAACCTCGCGGGTCATTGCTTGGCCCTTAAAACTCTTCGATTGCTCACTTATAAGCGATGGGGCAAGCTGTCTCATACTAACACGGCCTGAAATCGCTAAAAGGTATACTGATACGCCAGTTCACATAATTGGCACGGGCCAAGCAAGTGACACAATAGGCTTGTATGAACGGGACGACTTCACAACGCTTAAGGCAGCTAAAATAGCTGCGATGGAAGCGTACAAGATGGCAGGAGTGAAACCCGAAGACATAGACGTGGCGGAAGTGCACGACTGCTTCACCATAGCCGAAATAATAGCCTACGAAGATCTTGGGTTTTGCAAACCAGGCGAAGGCGGACGCCTAGCCGAAAGCGGCGAAACAACCTTGAAAGGGGGAAAACCAGTAAACACAAGCGGAGGTTTAAAGGCGAAAGGCCACCCGGTGGGCGCCACAGGAACAGCCCAAGCCTACGAAATATTTCTACAGCTAACTGGACAAGCTGACAAGCGACAGGTAGATGATGCTGAGATAGGCTTAACCCACAACGTGGGTGGCTCAGGCGCAACGGCCACCGTTCACATATATAAAAGGGGATGAAACAAGTGGCGGAGCAAGCCTTCACCATAGAACAGTTCTACAAAAATATAGGCCAGAAGAAATTGACGGGTGGAAAATGCCGGAAATGTGGAAAAATTCATGTTCCTCCCCGTCCATTATGCGATAAATGCTTGTCAATGGAATTCGAATGGGTTGAGCTGCCCCAAGCAGGGAAACTCCTAACATATACGGTGATTCACGTGGCCCCACCCCAGTTCCAAAGCATGGTACCTTACGCTGTTGGGATAGTTCAAATGGAGAACGGTGTTAAACTTCCAGGAATCATAAAGAACATACCGCTGGAGAAAATAAGAATCGGAATGTCGCTAAAAATGGAATTCGAGGAAACACCGCAAACCCAAGGTTGGCCTCAATGGCCAAGATACTACTTTAGACCTTGTTGATTTGCTTGACCAAAGTTGGCAGATCTGTTAACGAAGTTATCAGATAATTTGCCCCGGAATCAATAAGTTCCTTAGCCGTGGAAACTCCAGTCAAAAGTCCCACAGCTACTGCACCAACACTTCTTGCGCACTTCATATCGGCGGAGCTGTCTCCAACAACTAAAACCTCTTTCGGTGAAACCCCGAGAACTTCAAGGGTCTTTTCGAGGTGTTCAGCTTCCGGCTTAACGCTTTTAACATGTTCCCTCGAAGCCACGGCGTCGAAAAAGCTGCCAACTTTAAACCTTTGCATGATATGATACACGGATTTTTCACCGTTAACCGTGCATACGCCAATTTTCAAACCCATTCCTTTCAAGGTTTTCAAGACTTCTATTACGCCTGGCAAAAGGACTGTAGTCTTAGCGGCTTCAACTTCATACTTTTCAGCTATAGCCAAAGCCTGTTTCCGAACCTCCCCCACAGCCTTACCCGTTTTGCCGCTGTTCTTCAGGAAAATTTCCGTTTTCTTCAACATTTCAAAAATGCTTTCGTTTAAAGACAAAACAGAAGCGGGCACTCCTTGGCTTATGAGGAAACTTCTAACTTCCGCCCTCACGGTCCTAAAGTCTATGTTGAACCTTACCAGCGTGCCGTCAAGATCGAATACTACAGCCCTAATCATCGGGTTGCCTTCATTCGCCTTGAAGATGTAGCCTAATATTTCGCTAAAGATAAACTTTAGGGCGGCTGTGCAGCAGTTCGCCTTGGATCTTGCCAAAAGCCCCATAGCTTTCAAGGTTGCGAAAACCCGATAAACAGGGTTCAGAGATAAGCCTAAACGCGCCATAGCCATTGAAAGAGAAGTTTTTCTGGCATTGTGCCCCCGCAAAAACTTCCATCACCATTTTTAGCTAACCCAACATAGGCAAGCGGTTTATACTCACCAAAAGTTATATCTGAAGCGTAAAAGCAAAGCCTTCTTCTCAAACGTTTGGAGAAGGGCTTAATGCCAAACCCAAAGAGTTTACTGGAGGATAAACCCGGAAAAAGGGTTCTACTGCTTGGCAACGAAGCCATAGCCCGCGGGGTTCTGGAAGCCGGCATAGGGGTGGTCACAACATATCCGGGCACCCCGGCTTCCGAGATAGGCGACACTATTTCGGCCATAGCCCGCGAGGCTGGTATTTACATGGAATACTCCGTCAACGAGATTGTGGCTGTGGAAGTGGCTGGAGGAGCCGCCAACTGTGGGGTTAGGGCCCTCGCAGCCATGAAGCATGTTGGCTTAAACGTGGCTTCAGATGCCCTAATAACCCTTGCTTATGTGGGTGTTAGGGGCGGAATGGTTGTTGTGACGGCAGACGACCCGGAGTGTTATAGCTCGCAAAACGAGCAAGACAGCAGGCTTTACGCTTTACTCTCAAACCTACCATGTCTAGAACCTTCAAACCCGCAAGAAGCAAAAGACATGACGATTTATGCTGCGGAAATTTCCGAAAAGCTTGAGCTACCAGTACTATTGAGGACAACAACTAGGGTAAGTCACACGAGGGCTCCAGTAGTTTTGGGAAAAATTTCAAAGCCCAACCTGAAAGGCGAGTTCATTCGAGACCCCAAACACCTAGTCATGGTTCCAGCCAACTCAAGACCAAGGCATGACGTCCTTTTACAAAAGGTGGAAAGAGCGAAGGAAACGTCTGAAGCCTCTCCCTACAACAATGTAGCCCGCAGGGGCAAAGACAAGGAATACGGCGTAATCTCTTCAAGCTCAGCCTACAATTACGCGGTGGAAGCCCTCGACCTTCTAGAGTTGGATTTCGACGTTTTAAAGCTTGGCATGACCCATCCCTTGCCGGAAAAAATGATTGGACAATTCCTGATGGAGCATGATAAAGTAATTGTTATAGAGGAACTTGAACCCTACCTTGAGCTTCACGTTAAAGCCACAGCAAAAGACCTGGGACTTAAAACAGAAATATACGGAAAAATTGGACACCAATACTTTCTAAGGTCAGGTGAGCTTTCACCCCGCAAAGTTTTGGAAGGACTCTTGAAGATAACCGGTAAGAAGCCGCCCATAAGCTTCGAGAGCTTGGATAAAAAGTACAATGAAGCGGTTAAGGATTTGCCTTTGAGGCCGCCCATCCTATGCGCCGGGTGTCCCCATAGGGCGTCCTTCTATATTATTCGGAAAGTTGCGGGTGAGAAAGCCATTTACCCCACAGACATTGGCTGTTATGCTTTAGGCTTTGCTCCACCGTTAAACGTTGGCGACATCCTCATATGTATGGGAGCCGGTTTAGGCACGGCTCAGGGAATAAGCAAAACGACAGGGGCGCCGACCATTGCCATAATAGGCGATTCAACCTTTTTCCATGCTGGAGTGTCGAGACTGCTGAACGCCGTTTACAACAAGCATAGGATAGTGGTCGCCGTCTTAGACAACTTCACAACAGCCATGACGGGGCATCAACCCCACCCGGGCACAGGCGTCACCGGCATGCAGACTGCCACGGAGCGTATAGCCATTGAAAAAGTGGCTGAAGGCTGCGGAGTCAAACTCGTGAAAGTTGTAAACCCGTTCAATTTCAAGGAGGCGGAGAAAGCCCTAAAAGAAGCCTTGGCTTTCCCGGAGACCTCACTGGTCGTTTTTAGGGCGCCGTGCGCCCTGCTGCTTTTAAGGGAGAAAAGGCAGATGGGGGTGGAGGTAATCCCATTTAGAGTCAACGAAAAATGCACAAACTGTTTGGCTTGCATCAAGCTTTTGGGGTGTCCGGCCTTAGCCTTGACTGAAGCTAAAACTGTCGCCATAAACGAAAACCTATGCGTGGGCTGCGGCCTCTGTGCTTATGTCTGTCCATACAAGGCCATAGAACAATCAAAAGGTTCAGGAGGAAAGACTGGTGAAAATATTTAACATGGTATTAGCGGGCGTCGGCGGACAAGGTATCCTTTTAGCCGCGGAGATCTTAGGAACGGCAGCCGTCAAAGAAGGATTTGACGTTCGCGTCAGCGAGGTTCACGGCATGGCCCAACGAGGAGGCGCCGTTGTCTCTATGGTGAGAATCGGCGAAAAAGTTTTCTCTCCACTAATTTTGGAGGGGGAAGCCGACGTCATTTTGGGGTTTGAACCCATAGAAACCTTGAGGAACGCCAAATATGCTTCAGAAAAAACCGTGATAATGGTTGGAGATGAGCGGATCCCGCCCCCGGTGCTCACGTTGAAGGGTGAAAGCTACCCTAAGATGGACGTTATTCTAGAGAGACTGAAAGTTTTTTCTGAGAAAATAGTTACAATCGAGGCTTCAAAGCTTGCCTATGAAGCTGGAAGCCCCATGGTGCAGAATGTTGTCATGCTTGGAGCTTTAGCCGCCGCTGGGAAAACACCCATCAAAAAGGAGAACTTCATGGAGGCTTTAAGGGAACTCCTTCCGGCAAAATACTTGAACGTTAATGTTAAAGCTTTTGAACTCGGCTACCAATACATCAAAAGCCTAAGCATCAATTTTTAGTTTCACCCTTCCCTGCTTTCCGCGTTTTCCTTTATCGCCTTCAATAGGTTTCTGAAGATTTTCATGTCCGAAACATTCACCACTGGAATTTGGAGGCTCTTGTCTACCTCGTAGATTTTCTCGTATTTCGGAAATTCTGCGTAGCAGATCTGGCTTATCGGAAACTCTCGGTTTTTCAACTCGTGCTCGAAAGATTTCTCGTAGACTTCTAGGCAAAGTAGGTAGCCGTCTATCCAGTAAAGCCTACTCGCGCCGTATGTGGTTGCGCACCATGCAATGTCGCTTACATTACGCTTGTCCAGTCCCAAAACCGTAACCTTTTTTGTTGGGACAATCTCCACGTCCATGAGTTGTTCACCCTTTAAACGGCGTGTTTAACACTTCCTTAACTTTGCTGCTCGTCTTTGGGCCAAGCCCGTAAACCGTTTTGTGCCACTCGTCAACGTTCAAGAACGCGTTTAACGGAGTTTTATAGGATTTAAGGATCGCTATAGCTTTTTCTCTTCCAATGTTGGGCAAACTTGCCACAAAAAAGATTTGGGCGTCCACTATGGTTTCAAACTTTTTAACTGGGTGAACGGTTGGAACTCTCTTTTCAACAATCTGTTCCTGGCGAGCGGCGATGTAGAGGAAGTCCACAGTTTCCTTGTGGGATGTGGTGTTAACTATGGCTATGCCGTTTTTCGCCAAATTGAAAAGCGCGCCCCAAATGGCTTCAGGCTTTATCCTGCTAAACTTGTAGATGATTGGCATGTATCCCTCGAGGAGAATAAGTGCCTTAGGGTAGGCCTCTTTAAGCTTGAAAAGTTGCTCAAAAAGGTATCGGTGGGTTAGCGTGTAAACGAAATCTTGAACCCTTTTCCGCTCGACAGCACACACGTCGGAAAGGATGTAGTCTCCATTCTCTAATGGTTCAATTTTCACGTTTACGCCGCGTTCCCTAAGCCCTTTAACAATTTTCTCAGCCGTGCTGGCCTCCCGACTGTCAACGATTATAGTTGGCTCCTGCTCGTCTTCCCTTTTCTCCTTCAAATACGGTAGCAAAGTCTCAGTTCCAGACATGACGTTTCAGCTCTAAACAGTATGCTAAACGCTGGAGGCTATTTTCTCTTGCGGTTTCCTAAAAGTTAAAGCGTGGACTCTGAAATAAAAAGGAAGGATGATGTTTTACTGCAGTCCTTTCTTGGTTATCTCCTTCACAACACCTGCGCCTATCGTTGTGCCCATGTCTCTTATGGCGAACCTTCCAATCTCTGGAAACTCAGTGTAGGTTTCAATGGATATGGGCCGCAGAGGTTCCAACCGCACTAGGGCAACATCTCCGGTTTTGAGAAAAGAAGGCTTCTCCTCGACAACTTGCCCCGTACGAGGGTCTATCTTCTTGATGAGTTCGACAAAGCGCACTGCCATTTGGCCTGTATGGAAGTGCATGACCGGCGTGTAGCCTGCAGCTATGGCTGTTGGATGGTAGATGACAATTATCTGTCCTATGAGTTCCCTAGCCACCGTCGGTGGGTTGTTAACGTGGCCACAGACATCTCCACGTCTAATGTCTGTTTTAGCTATACCTCTCACATTGAAGCCTATATTGTCGCCCGGTTCAGCCCTTGGAATCCTCTGATGGTGCATCTCTATAGATTTAACTTCGCCCTGCTTGTTAGCCGGCATAAAGATAACCATGTCTCCCTCTTTAAGAACACCTGTTTCAACCCTACCCACTGGCACCGTGCCGACGCCCGTTATGCTGTAAACGTCCTGAATGGGGATTCTCAAAGGTTTGTCTATTGGCTTCGGAGGCACTTCGAAAACGTCTAATGCTTCCAAGAGAGTTGGCCCCTTATACCATGGCATTTTGTCGCTCGGCTTAACTAGGTTGTCGCCTGTCCAGCCTGAGACGGGTACAAAGGGCACCTTCTCAACTTTGTAGCCCACCATTCTGAGTAGCCTGGCAACCTCGTTTTTAACCTCGTTGAAGCGTTCCTCGCCCCAGTTGACGGACGGGTCATCCATCTTGTTGACAGCTACAACGAGCTGGTTGACTCCTAGAGTGAAGGCCAAGAATGCGTGTTCTCTAGTTTGGCCTCCAGGACCTATTCCCGCCTCGAACTCTCCTCTTTTGGCTGAAACCACCAGTATGGCGCCGTCCGCTTGACTTGCACCAGTAATCATGTTTTTAACGAAGTCCCTGTGTCCCGGCGCATCGATGATGGTAAAGTAGTACTTTTTGGTTTCAAACTTTAGGAATCGCAGGTCGATGGTTAGTCCTCTTTCCCTTTCTTCCTTCAAGTTGTCGAGGATCCATGCGAACTTGAAAGTCTCCTTGCCGAGTTTTCTAGCTTCCTCCTCGTACTGCTTTATTGTCCTTTCATCAACAGCCCCAGCTAGGTACAGTAGGTGCCCAGTTGTCGTTGATTTTCCATGGTCAACGTGTCCAATTATTATCAGGTTCAAATGAGGTTTCTCTGGTCTGCTCATTTTTCTCCCTCATGTTTTAGACTTAAATTCCCTCATTTTTAGTGAATTCGTTTACACAACTGTTCATTCAATTATTTTAAGTTTATTATACCTTCGCTTTCGCTGGCATGCTTTGAAATGTGTGCTTTTCGAAACGGATATTAGTGTTTAATCGTTTAGAATTTTTGGGACGATCTACTTTATGCCGGCTAACTTGCCCGCGGAAGCCAAGCGGAAGTGGGCTGAGGTTTCAGCTGCAAAGAACCCCAGCGAGAAGCTTAGGTTGATGGAGGAATTCTTAAGCCTAGTCCCAAAACATAAGGGCACCGCGAAACTCTGTGCTCAAGTCAAGAAGCAGATGGCCATCCTACGAAGGGAAATCGAGGAAAGCAAGCGCAGAAAAGCGGCCAGAGGCGGGTCAAGGTTTTTCATCGAAAAAGAGGGAGCCGCCCAAGTTGTCATTTTAGGTCTTACAAATGTGGGTAAGAGCAGCCTTCTCATGGCCCTAACAAATGCGAAAGTTGAGGTTTCGCCAACGCCCTACACTACAAGAGAACCCACCCCCGGAATGCTTAACTATGAGGATATCCAGTTCCAGCTTATTGAAGCCCCAGCCTTGATGGAGGGAGCTGCTGAGGGAAAAGCTTGGGGTCTCCAAACTATTGCCCTAGCTAGAAACGCTGACGGCTTAATCTTTATGGTTGATTTAACGCAAAACCCTGTGGAACAGATGTCCACTCTTCTTGGAGAGCTAGAGAAAACGCGGATATTGGTCAGCAAGCCGAAGGCACGGGTTGAGATTGAAAGAAAATACATGGGCGCCGGTTTGCGCATAATAGTCTTTGGAAAACTTTTAGACTGCACTTTCAGGGACGTGGAGGAGCTTCTCAAAAGTTATAGGGTTACGGACGCCGTTGTGAAAATTTATGGAGAAGCCACCCTGGACGATATTGAAGATGCTATCTTTGAAAGCACAACCTACAAGCCTGCCATAATAGTGGCAAACAAGATTGATGCGGAAAACGCCGAAGCAAACCTGAAGCTCTTAGAAGAGTATGTTGATGGACAGCTTCCGATAATCGCCGTTTCATGCAAAAATGGCCGGGGTTTAGAGAAAATAGGAGCCACTCTTTTCCAAACATTAGATTTAATCCGTGTTTACACTAAAGAGCCGAATGAAAGAAACCCGTCTCAGAAACCCTTCGTTTTAAAGAAGGGAGCAACTGTTCATGATTTGGCAAGGAACATTCACAGCGATTTCAGCGAAAACTTCGCCTATGCAAAGGTTTGGGCTAAACGTTTGGTTTTCAGTCCACAGAAAGTTGGAGCCACCTTCGTTCTTGAAGACGGAGATATAGTTGAGATCCACATAAAATAGGTTTGCAAGCTATCTTGAAGCCATAGCAATTCGTTCGAGTTCGTGGCGCTTTGACACAGCATAGCTTTTCATGTCGTTGTTCGCCGCCAAAATAAGTTCCTCCGCTAAGCACTCTTCGATAGATCTGGGGTTGTGCATGGCCGCCAACCTAGCTCCCTCACATATGTGTCTCAAGGCGAGGTCCACTCTCCTCTGGGGGGATATGTCGACAGAAACGTGGTACACTATTCCACCATAAGCTATTCTGGTTGTGTCCTCGCATGGCGCAGAGTTTTCAACAGCTCTTACAAGAACCTCGATTGGGTTTTTCCCGGTTCGCAAATGGATTATTTCGAAGGCATGTTTAACGATGTTTATGGCTTTAGCCTTTTTACCCGCATTCTTCCCAGGGCGCATAAGATTGTTTACAAGCCTCTCAACAATGTTCACTTCCGCCTTTCCAAAACGCTTGTGTTCGTGGCGTCCCATGCTGTGGGGGATTACAAGCGGCTTTAGGCATATGTACCGTTTAAGTCCGAGATCTCTAACTTCAACCTCCTTGAAACTCCACTTTCCGAAAAGCTTTATCTCCTCTTCGCCTATTTCATCTTTTTTCTGCTCTTTGCTCAAGGCTTTTCACCGCATCGGCTTCTGTTTCCTGCCGAGCACAAGCTCTTTGAGGGAAACACCGTTAACCATTATGACTTTCCACCTTACACCCGGAATATCACCCATGCTTCTACCACGAGAGCCACCGATGCCTTCCACAATAACTTCGTCATGCTCGTCCACAACGTTGAGGGCGCCGTCTCCGGGCAGAAAAGCCGTAATAACCTTTCCGTTCTTAATGAGCTGAACCCTAACACATTTTCTGATGGCGCTGTTGGGCTGCTTGCTTTCAACTCCAACCTTCTCTAGAACTATCCCCCTGGCCATAGGGGCTCCTTCCAGAGGGTCTGCCTTAACATCCAAACCCAACATGCGCCTTTTATAGTATAAGCTACTCCAACGGAACTTCTTCCGTTTTGCTATCAGCTTTCTGGCTGCGAATTCGCCTCTCGGAGACTTTGAACCCATGGCTCCGGTTATCCTCTTGCTACGTCTAATCACACATCTAATATTTAAACTGAACGAAGCCTAAACCCGAAAAATAAGGGGTAGACCATTTATGGGCGTGAAAAAGGCTCCAGATCAATATGATTTTCAGAAAAACACAAAAACCAAAAAAGCTAAGCTAAAACGGAAGATCCAGATGGCTAATTGGAGACTGCTTAAGCTGGAGACCCACAACGCTTACATGAACATGGCGATAGACGAGGCTATATTGCAAGCAAAAATAAAGGGGGTTGTGCCCAACACTCTCCGTTTCTACCGCTGGAGCCCCTCTGCTGTTTCCATTGGAAAATTCCAAAACTTGGAAAACGAGGTTTACATGGAAAACTGTCTAAAACACGGCGTGGATGTGGTTAGACGCATAACAGGTGGAGGAACAGTTTACCATGACGCTGGAGGCGAAATTACATACAGCGTAGTTGCATGCAAAGACGACTTAGACGCCAAAGACATAACTGAAGTATATGCAAAAATCTATGCTGGAATAGTTGAAGCCCTAAAAATTTTAGGTTTGAAAGCAGACTTCAACGAAGGCAACTCAAGGGCGTGTCCAAACTTAACAGTGAATGGCAAAAAGATATCTGGAAGTGCTCAATGCCATAAGTCCGGCATCGTTCTACAGCACGGCACTATACTTGTAGATGTCAACTTAGAAAGAATGTTCACTTTCCTAAAAGTCCCATGGGCGAAAACATGCATGGAAGTGGTCTGCATAGCTAGAAACAAGATAACTTCGATAAAGTCGGAGCTTGGCAGAGAAATACCTCTAGAAATAGTTCACGGAGCCCTCGTTGAAGGTTTCCATGAAACTCTGAAAACACCTATCGAACCAGAGGAGTTGACGTTATACGAGAAAGAGTTGGCTGAAAAACTCTATAGAGAAAAATACGTGATGGCTCAATGGAACATTTATGGAAGAGAAATTAGCGTTTAATCCTCCGCCATTTCACGCCTTGGGGTGTATCCTCTACCAGTATGCCCATGGAACGCAGCTGCTCTCTAATTCTGTCAGCAGTCGCCCAATCCCTAGCTTTTCTGGCTTCCTCCCTCCTTCGAATGAGCTCCTCCTCTTCAGGTGTAAGCTTCTCCTCTCTCCCCAAGTCCCTCGCCAAGTCTAACGCGAAAATTTTGTCAAACTCCATGAGCAAATCGTACTTTTCACGATTAGTTAGCTCCTTCTCCTCCCTTATCAGACTCCACATTAAAGCTAGGGCTTTTGGTGTGTTTAAGTCGTCGTTCATTGCCTCAAGGAACCTCTCATAATATTCATGAAACCTCTGGCATCTATCAACACGCTCCTCCAAATTTTCAGCCAAGTTTCTAACATTTTCCCTTAAAGTGAGCAACGCGTTCTGGGCTGATTGCAGGCTCTCCCACGTAAAAACGAGTTCCGAACGGTAGTGGGCTGTTAGGCACAGATACCTAAAAGCGAGGGGGTCGAAACCTTTGTCTACTAAAGTTTGAACGGTGATAATTTCCCCGGCAGACTTCGCCATCTTCGTTGATTTGCCAAACACTAGGAAGGCTCCGTGAAGCCAATAGTTCGCCAAAGTCTTGCCCGTTAGGGCTTCAGCTTGCGCAATCTCGTTTGTATGGTGTATTTGTATGTGGTCTATACCCCCACAATGAATGTCAAAAAGTTCACCCAAATACTTCATCGCCATCACTGTGCATTCTATATGCCATCCTGGAAAACCAACCCCCCAGGGAGAGTCCCACTCCATCTGCCGCTTCCTATCCTTCGGGGAAAAACGCCAAAGACAGAAGTCTGTTAAGTTTCGCTTATTTGGATTGAATTCAACCCTAGCTCCAGCCTTGAGGCTTTCATTCAACTTTTTAAAATCCATGCCTGTGAGCTTCCCATAATCCTTTAATTTTGAGGTGTCGAAGTAGACGCCGTCGTCGATCACATAGGTGTAGCTCTTCTCTTCCAGTTTGCGAATATAACCAATCATGTCAGAAATGTGATCCGTCGCTCTGCAGACTATTGTGGGCTTGAGAATGTTAAGTCTCTCTGCATCCTCAAAAAACTTCCTAGTGTAGAATTCGGCTATCTCCCAAACGGTCTTCCGTTCCCTTCTAGCGCCAACCTCCATCTTATCTTCGCCGGTGTCAGCGTCTGAAGTCAGGTGTCCAACATCTGTAATATTCATCACATGTATAACTTCGAAGCCGTTAAACTCCAAAACCCTCCGCAGTACATCCTCAAAAATGTAAGTTCTAAAATTGCCTATGTGGGCATACCAGTAAACCGTGGGACCGCAGCAGTACATCCTAACTTTTCCTTTCTCTAAAGGGACAAACTTCTCCTTCCTCCGCGTTAAAGTATTAAAGAGGTAAATTTTACCCTTAGGATTCCTCATTTTCCAGTTCTCCGCGCAAGAATAGGGAGACGAAAAAGCTTAAAGCCTTTACTAGAACGCCAGCCATCAGTCGTATTTCCTAAACCTCAACATTTTCCTAAAACTTTTAAGGTCTTGGGCAACAAGTCTCAAAAAACGAAGCTCCTCCATAGTTCTTTCGAATAAGGCAAGCTCCTGATAAAACTTCTCCAAACCCTTCAAACCCTCCTCCCTCACAAAAACAACCTCTAAATAAAAAAGGGTTTCATCGTTTTTCAGCCGACCAAGCGGCCATTTCCGTCATCGAGGAGAAAGGAGAAGGCTTCGAAAACGGAAAACCCGAAACTGGCCGCCTAAGGTCAGCCTTCAACCTCAATCCCTTACATCGTAAGACTTAATATTCGCTGAAGTATAAAAACTTTACTGAAAACAAATATTGAGTTATATAACCTAGAGCATCCATACACTCAATTCCCTATGTGTATGTATCGCATTTTCTGATTTAATTTTAATGGTAGAAGTTGTTTTTACGTTAGATTTGTTACCGCAATATTAATCTTGCATAAAAGTTCACCCTGACATGTGCGCGCGAGAAGAAATGAAATGGAAAGTTTAACCTCAAAGACCTGGACTGCACTTAAATCCAGAAATTGATAAAAAATTCACTAAAATTACCTAAGGAAAAATAAATACACAATAAGCTAACCGACGGCCAAAACACCCTCAAGAATTCTTTCCTCAGGAACATTTAACTGTTTGGAAAGCCAGCTCTTCAAAAGGGCTGTGGGCTTCGGAAGCTCCCCACTATAAGTTAAAATTTGGTTGTTTTTTAAAGCGTCCACCTGGAAAGTCTTTTCAGCCTCCTTATAAAGGAACGAAAGCGTCTGAGCCTGACAAGCTAACGTTTGAAAATCCTCCCAATGCTTACAACGTAATATAACCGGAGGCCCCCGCACCTCTCCATAAACTTTCTGTGCAGGCTGAGTAGAAGTGGCTCCTTTAGGTGTTTCAGATGGAACCTGAGAAGTCGAGAGGTAGGAGATTAGATTGGCTATTTCATTTTGGAGGTTTGAAAGCCTATCTTCAACACTTTCTATTTTTCCGCTTAATTCACCGGCTTCACCAAGCCTTTCAGTAATTTTTCCCAGCTCATTTATTAAGCGGTCTAAATCCTTCTCATGCTCCCTTAAAACGTTAATAATAAAATCTAAAGCTTCCAACGCATCATCCTTGGACGGGGGCTTCTTTGACATACATGACTCTCCTTTTACGCGCCTTCACAATATCCAAACGTCTTCTTTATAAATAAAGGTAGCGAATCCTCAAAATGTATCTATGTAAAGAGCCAAACATACGTATTAACAATAAAAACTTGCATGAAAACCTTTTTAATCACGAACTGTTTTTGTAAACTAGCAGGGATTTATAATACATATTGGTCGGATAATCTTCTTCCAAAATGATGAAGATGAGAAGGACTTTAGTTCTATACTTATAGCTCGTATAACTATGCTTAAGATGTTGTGGTTAGGTTTTAAAGTAGGAGACTGATTGGAGATTCTAACAATAAAAATGGTAGGGTGGACCGGGCGGGATTTGAACCCGCGACCTCCCGAGTGCAAGTCGGGCGTTCATACCAGCTGAACTACCGGCCCACGAACCTGTTCCTTTTAAAGGCTCGGGAGTATGCCCCCTCGTCATCTTAGGTCGGCGAAGAGAGGAGGGGTTCCTTCATCGCCACGAGAATTTTGGAAGGCGAATTTTAAAGTTTTGCTATGGGTTGCTATGGAAAAGTTTTTAATATTTTGGCTGCGCGCTTAAGTGTGGTGATTTTTGATGAGTGACCGTGTTGATGTCGGGATTCCCGGAATGAACGAGATATTGCATGGAGGCTTGCCTCGGAGAAACGTAGTTCTTTTGTCTGGTGGTCCAGGCACTGGCAAGTCTATTTTTGGGCAACAGTTTTTGTACGCTGGCTTTAAGCTTGGGGAGCCCGGTGTTTTGGTGACTTTGGAGGAGCATCCCGTTCAAGTTAGAATTAATATGGAGCGTTTTGGATGGGAGCCCAGAAGGTTTGAGCAGGAGGGCAAGTTCGCCATAGTTGACGCATTCACTTCTGGAATCGGCGAGGCGGCTAAGAGGGAACGCTATGTTGTAAAGGATCCCGAGGATATTCCAAGCTTTTTGGACATTGTCCGGCAGGCGATTGTGGATTTAAAGGCTGAGAGGGTCGTGATAGACTCTATCTCTACGATTTACATGACAAAGCCCATGCTGGCGAGGTCTACCATAATGCTGATTAAAAAGGTTCTGGCCGGCTTAGGATGCACGGGCTTCCTAGTTTCCCAGGTTAGCGTTACAGATCGTGGTTTCGGCGGGCCTGGTGTTGAACACGCAGCTGATGGAATTATCCGCCTCGACTTAGACGAGTTTCAGGGTGAGCTTAAACGTTCAATAATTGTCTGGAAGATGCGGGGCACAAGCCACTCCATGAGGAGACATCCATTCGACATAACAAGCAAAGGCATAGTAGTTTATCCAGACAAAACTATAAGGGTGACCCCTAGAGGTTTTTTTGAGGGAGGAGGTGAAACCTCGTGAGCGAGGTTGAAGTCCCATTGAGACCTATGGGTCGAGAGGAAATTCAAAAACTTGAAGCAGTTCTCCTTCTGGGAACCGTTTCGAGACAGGATGTCATTGAGAAAATGCGCAGCGCAGATCCTAAAGACCGAATAACATGGATAGACTCCCTGGCGGTGGCGGCTGGAGCTCTTGCGAGAGAGAAAGCTGGCATGAGTGTTCCACGAATAGCTGATGAGCTTGGAAGGGGTGAACAAACAATCCGCTCTCACCTGACTGGGAAAACTGAGGCTGGAAAACTTGTTAGGGAAACCTACGAGATGCTTTTGCGCGGCGAGAAAGTTTTAACCTTCATGCTTAAGGAGACTGAGGCACAATCAAGGAAGGAGCTGGAAAAGCTTAAGGCTGAGTTAGATAAAGAGCGCAGGGAAAAGGCTGAACTTCAAGAAAAACTGGCAGCACTTCAAAGCAAAATCGAGAACGTGGCAAAGGTCCTTGAAAATGCCATAAACCAGTTAAAAGCGTAGTTTTCGCGTTTAAGCTTTTTCCACCCTAATCTTTTCGCCCTCTTCTACCCTCTCAAGGACTTTCGGGTCTCCGAGGATTTTGCCTATTACGTTGACCGGGCTATAGGGTTTTATCACGTTTTGGTTTGGGCTGGAAAGGGTTGGCCCAAAGAAGAGGCATAGGGCTGGGCCTTCAGGCCAGTAAGCTACGTCGCCATAATCCACAATGTCTTTAGCCTTTTCTAGACAGACTTTGAACGGTACCTCAAAGTAGACTTCTTTCCCCCAAAACTCGGCTCTAGCCTCAAAGGGCAAAGCCTTCATTAAGGCTTCGGCTGTCTTTGGGTTTTCATCGAAACGTATCTCGCATTCAACGGTTACGCCGGATTCGAATGTTATTCTTATTTTCTCTTTTCGTTTCATGCGCTACCCCGCGCTGTCCCCACTTAGGATATGGCAACGTAAACCTTCTTATCGTCTAAGGGGTATTCATGCCACTTAGCTTCAACTTCGCTTGGGTTTATGTGGAGCTGAACTTTTTTGGCGCGCACTAGCTCAGCCATCTGCTCCATGTACGGTTTTAGAAGCCTTATGCTTTCTTCGTCTAATCCAGCCACGTGAACCGTTTCAAGAATTTCTGTTGGCACGTAGCCCAGCTCCTTCCTTAAGGATTGAACCCTCCTAGCCACGTCGCGCATGAGACCTTCACCCAAGAGTGCTTCATCCCTGTAAACGTCTAAATATACGGCCATTCCTTTTTCGGAAGCTTCAACCCACTTTCCAGATTCCACTTCGCCCATTAAGTTTTCTGAAAGCCTCTCTGCGTATTCTGTCTTTTTGACGTTTGCAAGTTCCAAAAGAATGTCGCTTAAGCTTTGAAGAGCTTCCAATGTTTTTTCAGAAGACACAACCACCATTTTCCTTAGGGGCCATCTACGCTTCAGTTTGGCTTTTTGGCGTGCAGAGTAAACTAGAGAAACACACTTCAACATCGTTTCAAAGTCTTCCTCTAAAGCCGGATTTCGGAGGCTTCCATCCGGTTCCGGCCACCTTTCAAAGTTTATGGATTCTGGCAACGCAGGGTCTAGGCGTCTGTATATTTTCTGGTACAGGGCCTCGCATAGGAAAGGCGTTACTGGATTGAATAGGAGCAGTGTGGTTTTTAGAACATGCCACAGGGTTGAGTATATGGCTAGTCTGCGGTTTAGGGTTTCCGGATCGTCTGTCCAAAGCTCTTTCCTTATCATTGGCACGTACAGGCGACTTACAGTTTCAACGACAAATTCTTCTAGTTCAGCGAGCGCGGTGTTAAATTCGCATTTTTCCAAGTTCGCAGTGTAGTCGCCTATAGTCTTCTGAAGTTTTGAAAGCAGCCATAGGTCTGGCTTTCTGAGCAACCCCCTGTTTTTCGCCCATTCCAATGTGTGTTTTTGCGGGTTGAAGTAGTCGTACTCAGCGTTCTGCACAAAGAACCTGTTCAAATGGTACAGGGTTGCAAGCACTTGGTATGGGCGGCGGTTCATCTCGTTTAGGTCGAAGTTCATAAAGTCTATGGGCGAGCATTTCCTAAGCATGTAGAACCGGCAAACGTCGGCTGAGGCTTTCTCCAGAAGCTTATTCACCTCTATAATGTTACCGAGACTTTTGCTCATTTTTCTGCCTTTAGCGTCTTGGGTTAACCCCTGAAATAGGAAGGCCTTGTATGGGGCCTCCGCCTTTCCGGTTAGAATTACGTGTTCCAGCAGTAGGGAGTTGGCCCACCCTCGGGTTTGGTCTATGCCCTCGGTGAGAAAGGCCACTGGCACGTATTTGGCGAACTCTTCATCCGTAAACCTCGCGTAAGGGGCGGCTCCACTGTTATGCCAAGTGTCTAAGACGAAGGGTTCTCTGTGCATGACACCCCCGCATTTTTCGCACCCTATCTTTATGCGGTCTATCCATGGCTTGTGAAGTTCAAAGTTCGGCGGAGGCTTTTCCAAAGCCTTTTCGACGAGTTCCTTCTTACTTGCAATGAATGTTTTCGTTCCGCATCTCTCGCAAACCCATATGGGCAGGGGAGCGCCCCAGACGCGTTCCCTAGATATGCACCATGGCTTGCCCTCTTTCAGGAAGGATAAGAAACGGTTCTTCGGGGCTTCGAAGAAGTATTCAACTTTCTCCGCTGCGGCTACGACCTTGTCGTTTATGCGATCTGTTCTCAAGAAGTATTCGCGTCTAGCCAGCCAAACAAGCTTGTGGTGAGAGCGCCAACAAGTGGGATATTCATGTCTTATCTTGTCAGCTTTAACGAGTAAACCTCTTTTGCAAAGCTCCTCGATAACCATGGCGTCAGCGTCCCTTGCAAAAACTCCCTGGAAGAATCCCGCGTCGCCTGTGAATTTCACCTCGTCGTCGAAGGGGGCGAAAATTGGGACGCCCCGCTTTTGGGCGGCGGCGAAGTCCTCTTCACCGTTGCCAGGTGAAAGGTGCACGACACCTGTGGCTGTGTTCACGTCTACAAAGTCTTCGCAAACAACCCTGTGCACAAGCGGGTGGTTGTCGAGTTCCGCCTGTTTAGGAACCAAGTCCTTGAACGGGTAGTCGTACCTTAAACCTTCCAAGCTTCTGCCCAGGACGGTTTCAACAATGGTGTAGTCTTTCACGCCAAGCTCCTGCATCACAGGCTCCACACGCTGCTTAACCATAATCCACTTTTCAGCGCCAATCTGCACTTTGGCGTACTCAGCTTCCGGGTGGACGGCCAACATCAAGTCCGTCACGATCGTGAATGGCATGGTTGTCCAAACTAGAAAATATTCGTCAGGCTTGTCGGCGACCCTGAACTTGAAGTATAGGGATGGGTCTTCCACCTCCACGTATGAGCCCTCATAACCCACTTCGGCGCTGCTTAGGCTTGTTTGGCATCCTGGACAGTAAGCCACCACATAGTAGCCTTCCTCTAGAAGCCCCTGCTCCCAGGCACTTTTTAAGTACTGCCACTCCCGCTCGATGTAATCATCGGTGTAAGTCCAATACGCCTTTTGCTGATCAATAAATATGCCTAGTTTGCGGTCGGCCTCCACCCACTCCTTATGGTAGCGCATAATCGTCTTCTTGCACTCTTCAACAAAACGTTCTTCGCCAACCTTCTCCAAAAGTTCCCGCTTGTTCCTTACGCCCAAAAGCTTCTCCACTTCAAGCTCCACAGGCAAGCCCTGGCAATCCCAACCTGCCCAGAAAGGCACAAAAAAGCCCTGCATAGTCCTCCATCTGAACCATAAGTCCTTCATTACGCGGCCCCTAGCATGGCCCACGTGGGGTATGCCGTTTAATGTTGGCGGCCCCTCAACCCAGCCCAAAACGCCAACGTTCTTTTTCTCACGATACTCCATAAGCTTCTCTTGTATACGGTTCTTCTCCCAGAACTCTCGGGTTTCCCTTTCAACTTCAAGCGGGCGGTAATCTGCACTCAACGGAAAAGGGGAATCAGCTTTTGATTTGGCAGTCACCTTTCACCACAACACACCCGCAAACACACAAAATAAGCCAGGCAAAATATAACCTTTTTGAAGCAGAGGTCAGCAACTTTCCAGTTTTCGGCTATAAACAAAAAGGAGCCGTGTCCATTAGGTTAGCGGGTAGGTATGAGGGCATTCAATAGACGTCTCGCTAGAGGGGCGTCCTTCTTCCGTTGAAGTCACGTTTCCAAACGCCGAACTCGTCTTTGATGCCTTTCAGCTGGTTTATGTTGAAGACAGGCCCATCTTTGCAGACTCTGTACCTTCCTATGGTGCAGCTTCCGCAGATGCCTATGGCACACCGCATTATCCTTTCGAGACTTGCCTCTGCATAGACATTAAACCTTTCAGCGCGGTCTAAAATCGCCCGTGTCATGGGCTCCGGACCGCATGTGTAAACTACGTCGAACTTCTCCCCAGCCATAGCCGACTCCGCCAGGGTTGAAGCCAAACCTTTCACGCCGTAGCTTCCGTCCTCGGTAGCTGCGAGCACGTTTCCCTTTCCGCAAAACTTTTCTAACACATCGAGGAAGATCAGTTCCTCCCCTGTTTTGGCTCCCACAACCACGAGAATTTTTGAAACCTTTTTGGCAGTTAATTCCCTAGCCAGAAATGTTAAGGGGGCTATGCCGACTCCTCCTCCAACGAGCAACACTTTTCCACCCTTAATGGTGAAGCTGTTCCCGAAGGGTCCTCTTACCCCCACCCAATCGCCAACCTTCAAGGAGTGCAATGCCCTCGTTGCCTCACCGACCCGCTTCACGGCCACGGAAACCGTTGCCCTTCCAACGTCTACACTGTAAACACTTAGCGGGATTTCGTCCACTCCTGGAATCCAGAGCATTAGGAATTGGCCGGGCATGGCTTTGGCGCATAATTTATCCCGGAAAGTGAAGGTTTTCACCGTAGGACTGGCTGTCTCCACCTTTAAGATGCGAGTTAACCTGTGCTTGTTAGCTGCGGTGAGCCAAGCCGACAATTTCATTCACACTCCTAAACCCTTTCCTTTTAAGATAAGCGTTTAAACCCCTAATCACCGAACCGAAAACACGTGGTCCCTTTAGGGCTATAGCCGTTCCAATCTGGACAGCTGAGGCTCCGGCAAGCATGAACTCCACAGCGTCTCGCCAGCTTGTTATGCCGCCGCACCCGATTATGGGCACTTTAACCCTTTCGTAAATGTCGTAGACGCATCGGACGGCAACCGGTTTTATAGCGGGACCAGATAAACCGCCCCTCCTGTTGCCCAGGAAAGGTTTGGCTGTTTCAATGTCTATGGCCATTGCCTTAACAGTATTTATAGCAGTTATGGCGTCTGCCCCAGCTTTAACGGCGACCTCAGCTGTTTCCGCAATGTCCTCCACGTTGAGTGAAAGCTTAACGAAAACGGGCTTTTCGACAGCGCTCTTAACTTTTTTAACAACCTCGGCCAGAACCTCTGGTTTCTGTCCAATTTCAGCGCCCGTCTCCTCGACGTGGGGACATGAAACGTTAAGCTCTACGGCGTCCGCCCCGGCTTTAACAGCTTTCTCAGCAACAGCCGCATACTCTTCAGCCGAAAAGCCGTAAACGCTCACTATCAAGGGGACATCCAAAACCTTTTTGGCTTCTCTGATGTCCCGAGCGAACTCATCTATCCCCGGGTTTGGAAGCCCCATGGCGTTTATCAAGCCACATGCAACCTGAACAACCGTCGGGTTCGCGTAGCCGGTTCTAGGCTTTAAACCAACAGATTTCGTTACGACGGCTCCAGCCCCGCCCTCCACAACTCTTTTCAGAGTTTCAGCTGAATAACCCAGAATGCCGGAAGCCAGCATGGTTGGGTTTTTGAGACTTAAACCCGCCAAGTTAACTCTTAAACATTTACTATTCAAACTTTTCACCGAGGGCTCTATTATCTTATAGCTTTCAAAAGATAAACTTTCGTTCCGCTGGCGCTTCTTACAGAAAACTCTATAGAAGGCTTGGATTAGTTTAAGGCGGTGTTTAAGGTATATGTTGTTGAGGTCACCGTGAAAAGTCAGAAATGTGCTTTAGACACAAGATCGGAGAACTCTGTTGTCTTTGAAATCCGGCGTGTAAGAGGGTAGAATGCTGTTTCAGAATCCTTTATCTACTAAGGCATACAGATAAATATGTGTGCTGTCTGAGGAGTGATGATGAAGGCAACAGTTGTTCCGACGATCTTTGGCGTTTTAGCCTTCGACGAGTCGAATAGGCTTGTAGCACATTCCCTCTTCCCCAAAAAGCCTGAAGAAGCCGCGAAGACCATACTGGAAATAGAGTCCGGAAAAACGGTCAGAGAAGTTGCAGACTTAATAAATCACTTAAAAAACGTGGGGTACACGACTTTTGTCTTCGAAAGCCCTGCTTTAGCGGCTGACGTTATGAGGCGTTTCTCCGTGGCAACGGAGATTCTGAAGGATTCTGAGGCTGGGCAGCTTTTGCGTTCCAACGTTGAAGCCTACGCCTTAGAAACAGGCTTCGCAAAAGACTATGAGGATTTCAGGCGTTGGATGCACAGTGTTTCCATGGAGCTGGCCAAGTTAAAGGTGAAGGGGGCTGTTGAAAAGAGAGACTTGCTTGTAGCCCAGGCCATCCAAACTCTAGACGATGTGGACAAGACGATAAACCTGTTCATGAGCCGCCTCAGAGAGTGGTACGGCATCCACTTTCCGGAACTTGACCGCCTACTGGAGAAGCATGAAACTTATGCCCGCCTAGTTGTAAATATTGGAAATCGCGAAGATTTCACGGCTGAAAGACTTGAAAGGGAGGGGTTACCAGGGCAGAAAGCCGAACAAATAACTAACGCCGCCAAAACTTCCATGGGCGCAGACCTTTCAGAAAGGGATCTAGCCCAGATCCAGGCTTTGGGCCGAAGAGTTCTGGACCTATATGATTTGAGGGAGTCTTTGGAAAAGTATATTGACGATGTTATGGAGGAGGTGGCTCCAAACATAAAGGCTTTGACAGGCGCCCTTCTAGGTGCCCGTCTCATCGCTTTGGCTGGAGGCTTAAATAACCTAGCCAAGATGCCAGCCAGCACGTTGCAGGTGCTGGGCGCGGAGAAAGCCCTTTTCCGCTCGCTGAAAACTGGGACGAAGCCGCCTAAACATGGGATAATCTTTCAGCATCCATACCTGCATGAGGCGAAAAAGTGGCAGAGGGGCAAAATCGCGAGGGCTTTGGCTGGAAAATTGGCCATAGCCGCTAGGACAGACGCTTTTGGAGGAAGGTTCATTGGCGAGGAATTAAAAGCTGACCTTGAAAAACGGGTTGAGGAGATTCGACAAAAATACGCTGAGCCGCCGCCTAAACCGGTTGAAAAGAAGCCCAAACTAAAACGTGAAAAGAAGGAGTGGAAACGAAAGCGTGCACGTTAAGCCTCACCCATGCTTCCCCCAAATATACATAGTCACACTTGACGATGGAACCGAAAGGCTGGCCACCAGAAACCTCGCACCGGGCAGAACAGTTTACGGAGAAAAACTTGTAAGGTTTGGGGGCATCGAATACCGCTTATGGGATCCTTTCAGAAGCAAGCTCGCTGCTGCCATCCTGAAAGGCATTAAAACAGTTCCCATACAGCCTGGACATCAAGTGCTATATTTAGGTGCAGCTTCAGGTACAACCGCTAGCCATGTTTCCGACATAGTGGGCGAAAAGGGCCATGTTTACTGCGTTGAGTTCGCAGCTAGAGCCCTAAGAGAACTCGTAAACAACGTTTGCCCATACAGGCTGAACATGACGCCCATACTGGAGGACGCCCGCTTCCCAGAAAAATATTCTTTGTTCATCCGCAGCAAGGTGGACGGCATATATTGCGACATAGCCCAGCCGGAACAGGCGAAAATTCTAGCCGACAACGCTGACCTGTACCTTAAAAACGGTGGGTGGATTATGCTGGCCGTGAAAGCCCAAAGCATAGATGTCACAAAGGAGCCTTCCGAAGTTTATAGGCGGGAGCTGAAAGTTCTTGAAAGCAGGGGCTTCAATGTGGAAGATGTTGTGCATTTGGAACCTTACGACAAAGCCCACGCCATGATAGTTGCAAGGTTTAGAGGTTGAAAGGCTTGTTAACTAAGTGGGAATGAGGAGAATGTTGTGCAATGGACCAATAAAGTTTGCGTAGCTAGGTATAGAGATGTTCCATATGGGTTTTCTGTCCATATTTTGGCCGCGTAGGGCTGGATCTCGGGTAGATTAGACAGGCTCTTGCAGATACTTCAAGGCGGTTTAAAGCTAGCTTTCACCGTTTTTCTAACATATATGCTTATATTAGAGTCCAATATTGAATATCCTGTGAAAATTCGATGATTTGTCGGGAGACGGAGAAGGTTAAGGCGGCGGAGGCTGTACTGAAGGAAGGCGGTTTCACCGTCTCCCAGATCTGCTGCTCCAGGCCGAGCTGTTTCGACATAGCTGCCAGAAAGGATGAAGCTTTAATCCTCGTTAAAGTACAACAGGATATTGGATGTGTTTCACCCTACGACTCTTTGGAGCTTAGGATTATTGCCGAGCAAATATCGGCGGCTTCGCTTTTCATAAGCGAGAAAACCCGCGACAAGCCCTTGGAAGATGACACGGTTTACTCGCGCTACAATGTTTTAGCCGTAACTCCAAAAACCTTCGAAAACATTGTGTTGAGGGATATACATCCCCTCGTGCAGGCAGGACCTGGCGGATATTATGTAGAGATAGACGGCGAAGCTATCAAAAAACGGAGGCAAGAGCTGGGATTGTCCGTAGGCGAGGTTGCGGAAAAAGTGGGCATTTCGAGGAGGACGCTTTACGGATATGAGAGGGGGATGGCCAAGGCTTCCGTAACAGCGGCCTACAACCTTCTATGCGCACTTGGGGTTCCCGTGGCTAAACCCGTTAACATTTTCGAAACGTCTAAAAGCCGACGGAAACCCTTTGCAGCGAGGGCTAGGCAAGTCTTCACGCGGAACAAGCTTCTCCAGAGAATCTTCAAGAAACTGGTCGGCTACAACATTGTGGCCGTGAAAAAGGCACCATTCGACTTCGTTGTCACGGTTCCAGAAGAAAACGTAAAAATAATTGGTGGGGTCATGGACGGCCAAGAGAGGATGTTGAAAAGAAGGGTTGAAGAAATACTAAGCCTAAGTGAGGTTGTAAAAGCCCACCCAGTTCTGGTAACGGATGGACATAAACCCAAGCTGGATAAGGATATTCCATGTGTGGACAAGGAAGAACTATTCAGGATAAAGGGCCCAGAAGACTTATGCAAGCTTTAGACGAGCTTCATCTGCCGGGAGTCTTTCTCCCCTTTAACCTTCTTGGCTGGTTTCCAGCTTTTACGGACAAACTCTGGGTATTCTTTGAAGGTTTCTAGGCATCGGCGCAGAAACTCTATGGTTTTCGGGTCCGTGGGATAGCCGCATCCAAAATCGCCATACTTAGCTTTCAACTCGGCTATTTCGCGGTCACGCTCCACCTTCGCTATTATGGAGGCAGCTGAAACCACCGGGTACTTGCGGTCAGCCTTATGCTCTGAAACTATTTCAACCTTGAAAGGGAGAAGCTCTAAAATCTGCCGTTTAAAACGCTCCTCTAAAACATCTGAGGCATCTACGTATGCCACGTCTGGGCGGAGAAGCTCTATTACTTTGGCCATGGCTTGCGCCTCCAACCAGTTAAGTCTGTAAAGCTTTCTACCCTTTTCGACAACCCTGTCAATTTCCGCCGGTGAAAGCTTTATCACGGCATGTTTTCTGGCTAAACGCTTTATTTCGGCGGCTAGGGCTTCTCTGCGACGCGGCGACAGAAGCTTCGAGTCTTTAACACCCAACTCAACAAGTTTTGAAACGTCTTTGCTGTCAACCAAAACTCCAGCTATAACGAGAGGCCCTATAACGGAGCCGCGTCCAGCATCGTCAACCCCTGCAACCAGCATCGCGAAACCTTCACTAAACATACCTGCTTGTCAATTAAAACCTTTTATGTTGTTCCGTGAGAAAACGTAAAGCTTCATCGATGACTTGTTGGTGAAGCTTTTCGCGGTTCTCAAAAGTGACTGTGAAAACCTCCGCATCCTGCCTTTTTTTAACAGCGTCAACAAGCCCGTCTCTGGCTTTCCAGTGAATTACGCCGACAACGAGTTTGCCGCTTTCAACAGCTTCTTTGACGGCCTTTCTAAAATTCTCTGAGAAAAGCTCCATAGGTCCGATTTCGTCTATGGCGATTACATCGCTTTCTCTGGTGGCTTTCAGAATTGCTTCTACACCTATGCTGTCCAAGTCCTTTAAGTTTACGCGGTATTTGCCAACCTGCGGACCTGTTTTCTGGTTTACGTGGGCAAGCCATCCCCGCTTGCTGCTTGCCAAGTCTAGGATTTCAAAGCCTATGCGTGTTCCACATGAGCGTACTTCTCGGCTTATCATTCCGCCGACGCTGTAGCCCTTGACCTTCAACACTTCCACAACCTTCATGAGCAGCGTTGTTTTTCCAACGCCTGGACTGCCAGTTAACAGAAGCACGCGTTTATGCAAGACTGCTTCGCCCCTCTCTCACGTTTGCTGGGTTAGGAGGGCTGAAACTCCGCTGGCGGCGAGCACAAGTAGCTCGAAGGTCTTGTAGGCTTCGGTCATGTTTTGCGCTGTGTACTCCACAGTTAGGGCGTCAATCCTTCTCGCTGTTGAGAAAAGCGCCGCCACGTCGGCGAAGTGGCTTGCGAGAAAGGTTACTCGCATGTTAACTGGTTTTTCAGCGACAAGAGGTCTAGCTTCCCCGGCTTTAAGTCTTGCAACAGCCTTATTGACAGCTTCCCTCAACCCCCTTTCAATTTTAGCCATACTTGGGCTTCTGGCGGAAACCCGGCTCAACGAATTTTTCAAGGTAACTGTTTCAACCCAAGGCGTCCACTTTTCAACGTCATCTCTTAAAAGTTGGGCTTCCCCAGCTACCATCACCACAGGCACACCTAGCTCGCCGGCGACGTATGTGTTCAAAAGGAACTCGCTTGCTTCGACGCCGTTAACCTCAACTTTTCTGACACTTCCACCACTGTAAGTGTGGTCGAAGGTGGATTTGGCTGTCCCAAACTTGGCGTGATAACCCAAGAAAACAGCTGCATCACAACTCTCTACGCCCGCCACCATGCTTAGGGGACGGGGAAAACCGCGAATAATCTCTACATATTCGGGTAGATCCTCCACGTAGATGTTAACCATGGGGCCGTGGCTGTCCGCTATAAGCACTTCATTGAAGCCGTTTTTGTGGAGTTCATCTGCCGCCGCCAGCGTTATTTTTGTTGCGATTTTCCTGGCCTCCTCGTACAGAGCGCCTTTCAGGTTTAGCTGGCTTGGCGCCACTATGTAAGGCATTCCTTCAAGGTCAACTGATATGAAAGCTTTCATTTTAGTGCACGCTCTCGGTTATGCATTGCCCCAAACTAGGCTTAAAGTTTTGGCACAGCCTCATTTGACCAGAAGTCTAATATCTAGCCCCTTCCGAAACTTTCAACGCTAAGACGGAGGATGTTTAAGCCTATATGGGTAAGAGGGAACGTGAGGGTTTGGTTTCATCCCTTGAAATACAGTTGAGCGAGTGGATAGCCCGCAGGCATAGTAGAGTTTTTCGTCTGGCTTTGCTGCTCGTAATAGTTCTTCTGGTGTTTTTGACATCTTTCCGTTTCACTGTTGGAGGTTTAAAGGAGTGGGTTCAAGTTGACCTTGCTGCAATTCTAAACATATCCATCCAGCTTTACACGATAATGAACCCCGTAAGCACTATTCCAACGTTTCTCATTTACACTGGAAACCTCAAAAGCGATGAGAGGCTTAAAATAACAAGCACTATAACCATGATGGTTGTAGCGCTTCTTCTAACATTCACTCTCTTCGGACCGCTAATACTAGCCGCCTTAAACGTTTCCGTCACAAACTTCAGGCTTGGCGGGGGTATACTGCTGCTAATCCTGGCCATAGACATGCTTAGCGGGATGTCAAGGTCAAAAGCCATAGATGTCAGGCAGGCAGCTGTTGTGCCCCTAGCAACACCACTTCTCGTCGGACCTGGAACCATGACGACTCTCATAGTTTTGGCTGGCACATACGCCATAGTCAACGTTTTGGCGGGGGGCTTAATCGCCGCGATAGGTGTTTACTTGACGTTGCGTTTTGCGCCTCTGTTGGTTTCTGCAGTGGGCAATAACGGGGTTCAAGCCATAAGTCGCATCATGGCGGTCATATTAGCGGCCATAGCTTCCCAAATGATACATTCAGCTCTCCTAGAGTGGGGCATAGCAAAGGCATGATGGGGCTGAACAGCGAAATAGACTTTCCAACAGAAATAGTCAAGGAGGGCCAAGTGCAGGTGCTAGTTCCCAAGCTTTCAGCTTTTGTGGAGAAGCCCTGCGAATACGCGCCTTCAAAGGCCCCAGTTTTCTATAATCCGGCAATGGAATTGAACCGCGACATCGCAGTGTTGGCGCTACAAGTATACCAGCGAGCTGTAAACCATGAAATCTGTGTCTGTGAACCCTTAGCTGGCTGTGGCGTTAGGGGGGTACGTTTCGCGCTGGAGGTTGAAGGCATCAAAAAAGTTGTGGTGAACGACATAAATGGGAAAGCGTGTTTATTAGCCAAGTACAATGTGGAGTTGAATGGTGTTGAAGGGCTGGTAACCATCGAAAACATGGATGCAAATCTCCTTCTTGCCAGTCATGCCGCACCAAATAGGAGATTTGACGTTATAGATATAGACCCCTTCGGGTCCCCGGCTCCTTACCTAGACGCTGCTTTTAGGGCAACCCGCGATGGCGGACTTTTAGCTTTAACCGCCACGGACATGGCGCCTCTATGCGGTGTGCACCCAAAAGCGTGTGTGCGAAAATACGGCGGTAAACCCCTTCGAACAGAGTATTGCCATGAAATTGCCTTAAGGCTTGTCGTTGGAAGTGCCGCAGCCTTGGCAGCCAAACACGAAGTGGGCATAATTCCCGTCTTTAGCCACAGCACAGACCACTATGTGCGCGTGTACATGCTCCTAAAGCATGGTGCACGTGAAGCTGACAAAGCCGTTAGAGAGTTGGGCTATATCCTCCACTGCTTTAACTGTTTCCACAGAGAAGCCGCAAAAACCTTGTTTGGGCATGCGGACACCTGTCCATATTGCGGCTCAAAAATGGATTACGCTGGACCCTTATGGCTTGGAAGACTGGCCGAAGAAGAATTCTGCACATTAATGGGTATGGAAGCCGAAAAAAGGTCCTTCAAGCTGAAAAAGAAAATAAAGAAAATTTTGGCGCTTGTGAAAAATGAGATTTCAGCTCCACCCACCTACTACGTTTTGGACACGATATGCGATAGAATTAGCCTCCGAGTGCCTTCGGTGAAGGCGGTTCTAGAAGCCCTAAAAGCCAAGGGTTTTGAAGCCCACCAAACCCACTTCAACCCTAAGGGCATTAAAACAGATGCTTCCGCCGTGGAGGTCGTTGCGGCTGTTAAGGAGGCTTCTGAATCTGAATAAGAATGTTGAAGCCTAACGCCAACTTAACAAGCTTTAAAAGCCAACGGTAATCATACTCTAAATCCGGGTGGTTCCTTGGAAAAGAAAACTTCGCTACCCCTGTTTTTGGCAGTCCTAGCCATAGCAGCCTCAGCTTTGGCGGATCCTGCGAGGTGCGTTGCCAACGTTAAGGTTTACGGCTACACTGATAAGCCACAGTACTCAGCCGGCGAAACCGTCACGTTAAAATTGTGGGTTTACAACCACGGCCCGGACGAAATAGTTCTCAAAAACGTGTCAATCTATTATCCTTGGTATGCCCCTGTTTGGGGCGGAAACTACAGCGTAACGGGCATAGACGCCGTCCTATCCGCTGGCAAAAACTGGAGTTTGACGAAGACCTTTGCCGTGCCAACGGATGGAAGGGCTGTTAACGGAGACATAGAGGTTGAAGTTTCCTACAACATCGGAACAACAACTTACAAGGTTAAGGAAGGAATTCCTCTTGAGGTTATTACGCCAGGCCTCCGCTCGCTGGAAGGTATGGATAAACTTTTGACCTTGGTGACTTTGCAGTCTGTGCTGGTGATAGTCTGCACAATAATTTTGGCCGCCACTATATTCCTCTCAGTGCGGAGACCCAAAGTGGTTTTGGAAGAAACTATCGAAAAAACAGAGTAACCTCCCCATTTTTCCATTCAGTTTTTAAGCATGTTCTGTACATCTCATAATAGCTTATCAGCCGTTTCAAGGCGTAGGGAGGTGTGTGGGACTCGGGAAAGTTTTAGTCACATCCGCCTGGCCGTACATAAACGTGACCCCTCACCTCGGCAACCTAGTTGGATCTGTGCTTTCAGCCGATGTTGTTGCCCGCTATTATAGGCTTAAGGGCGAAGAAGTTGTTATGGTAAGCGGCTCCGATGAGCATGGCACCCCAATAGAGGTGGAGGCCATAAAGCTTGGCGTTAAACCCAAAGAGTTGACGGACAAAAACCATGCAAGGGTTGCAGAACTCTTTAAGAAGTGGGGCATATCATTCGACAATTACACACGGACTGAAAGCCCGGTACACAAAGAGTTTGTGCAACAACATTTAATGAAAATCTATAACAACGGCTACATATTCACCCAGGAAACTGAGATGCTTTACTGCGAGAAATGTCAACGCTATCTGCCAGACCGTTTTGTCGAGGGGCAATGTCCCTACTGTGGGCACGTGCCTGCCCGTGGAGACCAATGTGACGCATGTGGGAGACTTCTTGAACCAACGATCTTAATAGAGCCTTATTGCGTAATCTGCAAGGGCAAACCCGTCGTCAAGAAAACAAAGCACTGGTATTTTGATCTTCCAAGGTTCGCAGACAAATTAGCCAAATATATAAGTGAGAACAAGCAGCTGCCGGCCAACGCCAAGAACTTCAGTCTAAACCTCATTAGGGAGGGCCTAAAGCCAAGAGCTGTTACGCGAGATGTGAGTTGGGGTATTCCAGCCCCGTTCCCAGGAGCTGAGGGCAAAACCATTTATGTCTGGGTTGAAGCTGTTCTAGGCTATGTTTCAGCCACCGTGGAGTATTTCATAAGCCGGGGGGACCCTGAGGGCTGGAAAGCTTATTGGTTCGACAAAGACGCGAAAACCCTATACTTCATCGGGAAAGACAACATCCCCTTCCACACGATAATTCTGCCAGCCCTACTCATGGCGTCCCACGAAGACTACAATCTACCGTGGAACGTTTCAGCCACCGAGTTTCTCCAATTTAAAGGCGAGAAGGCTTCAAAAAGCCTGAGAATAGGCATATGGATAGACGAAGCCTTAGAGCTTTTCCCGCCGGATTATTGGCGCTACTTTTTAATAGCCACGCGTCCAGAAACCAAAGACTCAAACTTTTCATGGGAAATCTTCGCGGAAAAAATAAACGCAGACCTAAACGATACTTTTGGAAACTTCATCCACCGCACGTTGTCCTTTATAAATAGGCATTTTGAAAGTCAAATACCTGAACCAGCTGCGTTGGACGCGGGGGACAGCCAAGTTCTAGATAGCCTAAAGGAACGCGTGGATGAAATCGCCGGCAACTATGAGGCTTGCCGACTTCAAGCCGCCGCCAGCGGGGTTATGGGGATAGGGCGTTTGGGCAACCAGTACCTTAACGAGAAGGAGCCTTGGAATCTTGTTAAAGGCGACAAGGCCAGAGCTGCCACAGTTATATATGTGGCCGCCCAGCTTGTGAAGGCCTTAGCCATAGTTTCCGCGCCAATAATCCCGTTCACGGCTGAAGAGCTCTGGAAAACCTTAAACCTGCCGGAAAGCGTCCACCAGCAGAAGTGGGAGGAAGCCCTAAAACCCTTGCCAGCGGGCCACAAAATAGGCGAGGCTAGGCCGTTATTCCGTAAGATAGAAGCCGACGAGAAAAAGCTCGATGAAATGTTGGAAAAAGTTAGAGAAGCCCTAGCGAAGGGAAAAAGCTGAAAATTAGAATTGACCTCCACGTCCACACGTGCCACTCCTACGATGGGCTGATTAAACTAGAAGAGCTTGTTTTCTACGCGAAAAAGAAGGGACTCGACGGCATAGCCATAACCGATCATGACCGAATAGACGCCGCGCTTAAAATGGCGAGAGAAGTGAAGGATTTCCTCATAATCCCAGGCATGGAAATTTCAAGCCTAGAAGGCCACATAATTGGGCTTAACCTCCAGGAGGTGGTGCCAAAAAAACTGGGCGTGGAGGAAACCGTGGATAGAATCCACGAGCTTGGAGGTTTAGCCATAGCATGCCATCCTAAAGCCGTTTTAAAGGCAAGCTTGGGGCAAAAAACAAATCGAAAATTCGACGCTGTTGAAGTGGTGAACGCCTCAGCTTTCCCCTTTAAACGTTCGGTGGAAAGGGCGCGGGAAATGGCTGCAAGGCTTGGCTTGCCCCAGGTGGGGGGAAGCGATGCCCACTATCCTCCGGAGATAGGCAACGCGTATACGCTCGTGGAAGCTGAACTTGAATGTGACAGCGTAGTTAAAGCTATAAGTAAGGGTTTATGTGAGCCCCTAGGCGAAGCCACACCGTTTGGGGTGAGGTTTAAAAGGGAATTCTTAGCCTTAAAGGTCAGGCTTTTCAAGCATAAAAAGTGTTCAAGTTCCCACAACTATGGGCTCAGTAAGCTTCCTTAAAGTTGCTATGGCTGAGAGGGCTGCCAAATAACTTGTCTTCGGGTTTTCAGCTGAAGGAACATTCTCCACGTAAACCTTCAGCAAGCCGAACTCGCCCCTAACGTCAATTTCGTGAACATTTCTCCTCAAAGCTGGGTCGGCGACAACCATCACAACTGTTTTCTCTGCACCTACACCAGCCAAGCTTAGGGTTGCTGCAACATTAACGTTTGCGGGGAAAAGCTTACATGCTTCCGCTGCATCTCCCTCAAAAATCACAGTTGGCTTCTCAACCCTTCCACCAAACTTCTCTTTAAAATAGGGGTTGTCCACCAAGGCCTCCAAAGGCTTTCTCGTAGTTAAAATTATCTCCTCTATTCTGCTTAAGGCTGAAGCTTTCACTCCATCTAAACCGGCGATGGCGCCCGAAGGCACATAGACCTTTCGGCCACTCTCTTTTGCGGCGCGTCTAATTTCGTCGACGAGTTTTGAGTCAACAAGGGCTCCTGCGCTCATAATCATTAAGTCTTTCCCAGCCTTCAACGTTTCAGAGGCGTAAGCCCTAACAGCTTCTTGGGAGGCTGCCTCCACAACAAGCTCTACATCTTCACATTCGAGAAGTTCCTCGAAGGATTTTGCAACCTTCGGCTTATTTTTCAACCTCCGCGCTAAACTCAAGGCCTTCTCAAGGTTTTTGTCGAAGACTATGACCAGACAAGCGTCCCCGGCTTGTCCCTTATTAATAGCCTCTGCCAGAACCGTTCCTATAGCACCGCATCCAATTAAACCTACACCTAGGGGCATCAGCCCTTCTCCTTCACGCTTTTTCAACTTAAATGCGCATAAGCCCTCTCTATAAACTATTTGCCCAAAACAAGCTGCGGCAAAATTGGCCTCAAGCTTCTAGAAAAAAGGTGCTGAGTGCGGGTCACGTGTCTTGTTCCATTTGGTAGAGGCCCAAATCTATGTTTAGCGGCTTCTCAGGCTCAGCGTAGGGTTCAAGGTTGAAAAGCTGGGGCGCTGTGAAGCCGAATCCGCTTAGAATGTAGGGTGAGTTAACCCCTGTTAGGATCAGTGTCACCTTAATCTTGCCGTCCATTTCAGGGTTTACTCTGGCCCCCCATATGACCAGCGAGTCTTCATCCATCATTTCCGTAACTATTTCCCCGACACGGTTTGCCTCTTCAATAGTCATGTTTGCGTCTCCGCACACATGTATGAGGGCGCCCTTAGCTCCCATGTAATCCACGTCTAAGAAGGGGTTTCTCAAAGCTTTTCTGACAGCGTCTTCAACTCTGTTAGGGGCGTCTGACTCCCCTACGCCTATAACTGCCAAGCCACCCCGTTTAATGACTGTTTTGAAGTCAGCGAAGTCCAGGTTAATGAGGCTTGGGGCCGAAATGGTTTCCACAATTCCTTTAATCATGTTCGCCAAAACATGGTCCGCCAGCCTGAAAGCCTCGTTTATGGGTAAATGGGGCGCAAGTTGAAGCAGTTTGTTGTTGTCTATGACCACAACTGTGTCGCAGTGCCTCCGCATTTCGGTTAAAGCGAAAGCTGCATATTCCATGCGTCCCTTCTCGATTCTAAAAGGCGTTGTTACAACCCCAACTGTTAAAGCACCTTTCCTTTTCGCGATTTCAGCGATCACTGGTGCGGCTCCCGTACCTGTTCCACCGCCCAGCCCAGCCGTTATGAAGACCACGTCTACTCCTGTGAGCAGCTCTTCGATTTGTTTTCTAGACTCTTCTATGGCGGCTCTTCCAAGCTTTGGGTCTCCGCCAACCCCAAGCCCATTCGTTAACTTTTCGCCTATCAACACTTTCCTATGGGCTTTTGAAATTTTTAGATGGAGGGCATCGGTGTTTATGGCTATGCACTCAGCCCCAACTATGCCCATCTCCATAAGCCTTGTCACGGTGTTGTTTCCTGCTCCACCCACACCAACCACTAGCATACGGCAAAGGCTGGGCTGGCGAATCTCGCTGGCAACCGTGTTCTGCCAAGAATAGCGGAAAGTCTGCTGTCCAACAGTGGACTGCATTAGCCAACCCTCTTCCTGTGCCAAACCTCATTGTTTATCAAGTCGCGTATAGCTACACGAATGGCTTCAGCCCTATTAGGATAAAGCTTCTCACTCACCAGCTGATTCAACGCCTCGATATATGGTTCAGGAAGATACAGCGTGATCAACTTCATTTCAAACCCCCCTACTGGTGAGGGAGAAAAGTCATCTAGAAATTATACTTGTATATGTTATGATTTAAATATGTTTTAAATATGTTGGTTTTTTTCTTTTTAAAGCTTACTACATAGCTATTTCAAAAAGCTGTAAAACAGGTTTTCAAACACCTCTAGGTTTTTATCTTTTTTGAAGCATTTAATGTATTGTCATGGAAAGCTTCCGAGTATTTCTTAGAAGCTTCGGGTGTTCAACAAATTTGGCTGACGGGGAGGTTATGGCTGGTTGTTTAGCTAGGGCTGGATATGTTCTTGTAAATAGTTTGGCGGAGGCTGACGTGATTGTTTATAACACATGTGCTGTTAAGGGTCCAACAGAGAACCGCATGATCGACCTTTTGAAGCGTGTTCCGAGGGATAAGAAACTGATTGTTGTTGGATGTCTGCCCCTCATAAACTTTGAAAGGTTAAAGCGGGAAGTGAAGTTTGACGGTGTGGCTGGACCGGCCTTAGGCGAAAAAATAGTTGATGTTGTTGAGGAGGTTTTGAGGAGTAGGAAGGTTGTCGCTTTAGAGAACGCAGAAAGAGCTAAACCTGACATTCACCTTCCTAGGGTTCGCTTGAACCCCGTTGTTGGCATAATCCCCATAAGCTACGGCTGCCTGGGTTCATGTGCATACTGTTGTGTTGTGTTTGCTAGGGGGCGTTTGAGAAGCTACACTGTGGAAGAGATAATTGAAAGGGTTAGAGCCGACCTCGCCGAAGGGGTTCGAGAGCTTTGGCTCACGGCGCAGGATACGGCGTGTTATGGCTTAGACATAGGCTCAAATCTTCCGGAGCTTTTAGACGCTGTTTGTAAGGTTTATGGAGATTTTAAAGTTCGTGTTGGAATGATGACGCCCAATATGGCTCTAAAAATATTAGACCGCCTTGTAGAGGCTTACAAGGACGAAAAGGTCTTTAAATTTCTCCATTTGCCGGTTCAAAGTGGCGATGATCAAGTCCTTGCGCGTATGCGGAGACTTTACACCGTGAAGGATTTCCGCTATATAATAGAAGTTTTCCGCAATGTTCATCCGCAAGTGACCATTGCAACAGATGTTATCTGCGGTTTTCCCGGAGAAACAAGGGGGGCTTTCGAGAAAACGGTTCAGCTGATAATGGATGTCAAACCGGACGTAGTTAACGTTTCAAAGTTTTTTGCAAGGCCGCGGACACCAGCCGCTGAAATGAAAGACACTATTCCTTTTTCAGAGGTTAAAGCTAGAAGCGCCTTTTTGAGCCGTGTGGCTTTAGAAGTGGCCCTTGAACGGAACCGAAGGTGGGTTGGCTGGGAGGGTGAAATCCTCGTGGATGAGCCTGGAACAGTTTCTGGTTCCTGGGTTGGCAGGAACTTCGCCTACAAGCCTATTGTTGTTATGGGTTGCGGTGGTATACTGGGCAAAAAACTCCATGTCAGAGTTGTTGAAGCCTCTCCAACACATCTTGTGGGAAGCCTTCGGACTGAAAGAGCGTTTCCGTAATTTTTACGAAGCTAATTTCTGGTAAGAGGCCGCTTTTGCTTTTTTCACTAAACTTACTGTTGAAAGTTTATACCCGTGAACAGCGTTAGGCTAAGGGGCGTGGAGCAGTCTCTAAATGGGTTTGGCGAACAGGAAGATTCCAAGAACCATGTCCACTCAACATCCAGACAACGTGTCTCTTCCAAACTGGGTGAGAGGAGACATCATTCAGGGAGACGCTGAAATCGATGAGGCTTTCTTCGCCTACAAAGAGCTTGGATGCATGGAGGTTATGTGGGATTCTGAGGGCAAGGATGTTGACACCCACGTTGTTAGAAAGCTTCTTAGCAAGTACGGCGAATTTTTCAGGTGGCATATTTTAGGAGAGGATGTGTTCCTAACATATCGTGTTCCAAACCCGAGAATTGAAACTGCTGAACGGAAAATCCTGTTGGAGTCTCTGGTTAACATTCCAGTAGCCCACGATATTGCAAGCACCTTTTACAAGCGGGATGTTTCACCGATTTTCGAGGTTATACTGCCTTTTACAACAAGCAGCGACGAGCTTTTGTGGCTTTTGAGATATTACGAGAAAACCATAGCTGGAGCTGAAAAAGTGGAGCTTAACGGGTCAGTGAAAGTAGAGGACTGGATAGGCCCATTTAACCCAAAAACCATAGAGGTTATCCCGCTGATAGAGGACATGGAAAGCGTTTTGAGGATAGGCCAAATTATAGAGCCTTACATAAAGACCGTTAAGCCTAAATACCTTAGGGTCTTCGTAGCCCGCTCCGACCCCGCCCTAAATTATGGGCTAGTGTGTGCAGTGCTACTTTGCAAACTGGCTTTCTCACAGTTGAAGGCTCTTGAAGAAAGGTTTAGCGTCGAGTTATATCCGATAATCGGTGTGGGAACTATGCCATTCCGGGGACACTTATCGCCAGATAACGTCGAATACTTTATGGAGGAATACTCGGGAGTCTGCACAGTGACAATCCAGTCGGCCCTGAAATATGATTATCCAATTAATGAGGCGAGGCGTGTGGTTAAAGTTTTGAACGACAATCTACCCTGCGGAGAGTTTCCTAGCATGGAGCTTGGTGAAACTGAGACGTTGAAAGGCGTTATAGCTAAGTTCATGGTTGATTATCAGAGGGTTGTGGAGAGGCTTGCGCCTTTGGTAAACGCGGTGGCGTGTCACGTCCCACAAAGGCGGGCTAGAAAACTTCATATAGGTTTGTTCGGCTACAGCCGAAACGTTGGGAAGGTCTCCCTTCCAAGGGCTATACCATTCGCGGCGGCGCTTTATACGCTTGGAATTCCGCCAGAATTCATCGGCTTTAAAGCCCTCAACAGCCTCAATGAGGCTGAATGGAAAGTCCTAGAAAAGTATTACATAAACCTCAAACGCGACTTGGAGTACGCTGGCGCTTTTCTTTCATGGCGCAACCTTAACATGTTGATCGACATGCACGAGCAGATTGCTAAGCTGGTCGGTGCGAGCCGTGAAGAACTTCGCTTAGGGATGGCTGAACTGATGAAAGATCTTGAAGCTGTGGAGGAAAAGCTTTCCGTTAAACTTGGACCAGTAAGCCTTGCACAGCGGAGATACGAAAACATAGTTAATGATTTCCTCATAGCTTTCATCGAACAGGACAACTGGGAAGCCCAAAAATGCCTCGTGGAAGCCGCTAGAATTCGCAGATGCCTAGGTTGAAAACTTGAGATAAATTATTTATCCAATAAAACGCCTAATTTCATCTGGAGATGGAGTGTTTGGTTGAAGAGAACCTGCTCGAGGTGGGACGCGTAACCCACTACTTCACCAAGATTGGCGTGGCGGTTGTTGAGCTTAAGGCACCCTTAACAGTTGGAGACCGCATAGTTATTAGAGGGCCAACGACGGATTTTGAACAGGTGGTGGAGTCCATGCAGATTGAACATAAAAATGTGCAGAGAGCCGAAGCTGGACAAAGCATAGGCTTAAAAGTGGCGCAACGCGTTAGGGAGAAGGACATAGTTTACAAGAAGCTTTAGCCGCATTTCTTCCTTCCTTTTTAAAATTTAAAAAGGCGTTTAGTCAGATGGTGGCTATGCAGTCTGAAGATAACACTGATAAAGGTGTAGTTAGGGTTAGGAGTTGGGATGAGTTTAAGCGTCTAGTTGAAAGTTTTAGGCCAGAAGCCATAGTTTACAACATTGAGCAGAACGGCCTGTCACCTAAAAGAGAGTTAACCAATTTGAGGCTTATATTGCCCGCCAGGTCAGCTTATTATGTTTTTCTTGATTTTGCGGAAGGCGAGCGGCTTAAGGAGACAGGTATCCAGTTAAGGAGAGACAATAATGGAGACTTCTTTTTGGAGGAGGAAGACGTTGTAAACTTTCTTAGGAGACAGTTTAAACGGGACGATCTGCTGATATGCTCTTACTGGACCATTTGAGCGAATAGCTAACTGCATGCCGCAGAAAGAGGGGGCAGTCCACTTATTAGGTTTTACCTAGCTTTATTGGGATTGCACGGGTTCTTCCCAGTCTGTTTGACATCCGTTTTCAGGTATTATGATCACAGCTGTTTCGTTTGGTAAGGGTGATGTTGGATTTTCCCTTACGTTTATAACTTTGGACTTTGCATGGGCGTGGATTGCCACTTGTTTGTAAAATCTGTTTTCATTTGGATGATAAACTATTTGAAGCAGGCTTTTGTATCTCCCGACTGGGAAGAAACCTACTTTCCTTATTATTTCTTCATCCACTGCTTTAATGACGTCTATTATCGAAGCTTCATCTTTTAGGGTTAATTGGAATGGTTGTTATAGGGCTTCTAATCTACAGCCGCATTGTGGCGTATTCAATGGCGCCACAATCAAAACCCGTTGATTTACGCCCACTCCCATTATGGGAAATTCCCATAGTCTACCTCATTGACTACTTCAGCCACGGAACAATATGCCTACTCTTCGCATTCACAGTCGCAGGCCTAATCTACGAGTTTGTCCCTAAAGAGGCTATAACAAAATACATGGGAAGCAGCAAGGCAGTTGGTTATGGGCTTGCCCTTGCAATGGCGCCTTTCCTAACAGTTTGCTCATGCACAATGGTCCCACTGTTCGGCGGAGTCCTATACGCAGGAGCAGGAATAGGCCCAGCAATAA
>Ga0078972_1001864_pt1 | contig 74418 bp, 64 predicted proteins | sample YelNatPaOPGAMG01_FD_67568 | JGI IMG/M metagenome (GOLD analysis project Ga0078972, IMG submission 67568) | Hot spring thermophilic microbial communities from Obsidian Pool, Yellowstone National Park, USA - OP-RAMG-01 (SPADES assembly) (version 2) | ecosystem: Environmental > Aquatic > Thermal... | reverse complement strand
CCGTTTGCCGTGAGTGGCAGTTCCTCTTGGCATTCTATGAGGGATAGTTACCTGTACCGTCCAGATCAGGTGATTATTGAGAATGCCAACGACTGCAAGAAAGAACAGCATAATAATGCATAGTATTTCAGGAACGGCGAGCGGTCAAAATAGACATGAGCCGGGACCTGTGCCGACGCGTTTCAATAAGAGGGTTTAGTTATCCATACTGCTAGGGTAAACAGATAAAGCAAGATATCATGATGTTCCAATGGAACTGAATAATAACGATGCGAAAATTGCGCGATATCTTTGGGACACAATGATGATTAGGGATGCAGAGTTTCTGGCAGAGCTTCCACACAGCAGCGAGGAAAAAAAATTTCTTATCACCCCGTGGGAAACCAACCAGATAATACAAAATCTCGAAGGTGTTTCTACGCATGAGCTGGAGGGTTTTCTATCCATGAATGATGGTATGTTCGGGTTAACTCCCATAAATAGTGGTGAACAAGCTTTCACGTTACATCCTCATGCAGACCCATCTGATTACCACATTGATGAGGAACCTGCTATCCATGTCGAAACGGAGATTCACATAAAGGATGTCTTCGGGATCCTGCTTTACAAAAGAATCAGGGCGTTATCTGAGAATGGCGGCAGCTGGGTCAAAAAGGAAGATGCAATATTCGAAATCAAGAATTCGCTTATGCTTCCGGATGATTTTATCCCGCAGTCGTGGATGGCGATTGTGGAGAATGACGAACCCATAGAGTCGGAGAGAGTAATTGAGGATATCCAGAAAATTTTAGGGAGAAAGTGGATATACGTCTTTTCATCCTATGAGGATGGAAAGGCCATAATGCCGTATTTTTTTTATTACAGAAAGGGGGGTGTGTTCGCCGATGTCACCGAAGAACAATTGAATTCCATATTATCCGGTGAGTTTGAGGCGCTGAGAAATTCTCCTGAATTCAGGACTTTCACGATGACGAGAACACTGAAAAGTGTCATTTTTAACCTGGAGACCAAGGGATCCAGGGAACTCAGGAAACCTCTATTTGACGATGCCAAAATTAAACTACTGATGAACGAAAACCTAGTGATTGAAAATGACGGTAAATTTTTCATAAGAGAATCTGTATCTGTTACCGATATAGAATCAATGAGAAACGGGTACCTGGATCTTTCCGGTAAACTTTCATCAGAGTGGATGAAACGTGCGGTCCATCTCTGACACTTTTTATAATCAGATTGTTTGGTATTGAGATCATCCCCGATCTTCTGTCATGTCAGCCGGATGGGGAGTGGCGAGAGGAATCAGATCTTCGCAAATCCGGAATTCTGGTATCTTCCCATCCCTGAAGGATCGGATGTTCCTGCTTCATTGACGGTGCCTTCATCATTCATTCCCGGTGTCTTATTCCATCTCACACTCTTTTTACTGATCTTAGCGGGCTTTAATTCCACGCTGCCCGTATGTATTAGTGCTGTTATACCTCTATTTATGGTATATTTTTAGCAGTTCATCACCTCTCTGAAGCTCGAATCTTTCTTGACCATGAATTTGTAAATATTTTTATGTGAAGAGCCCATATTAAATAATGTTTGATTTGACGGGTGGAATTTCTGATTAATCAGGATTATATGGATTCTATACAAGGTTGCAGGGAAATGAGCCCCCATTCCTACCTTGGCCCACATAAATTAGCAGATGGAGGTCTGATCATAAGGAGCTACCTTCCTCTGGCGAAAAGGGCGTGGGTTGAATTCCAGGATACCGGTGAGAGAGAGGATATGACTTCCGATGGGAATGGTTTTTACCACTACGTTTCAAAGGATGGTCCCGGCATCAGGGAATATAAACTATCACAGGAGGACGAAAGCGGATACATTGATGCCAGAGGAGATCCATACGCCTATCCTCCGGAAATATCTGATTTTGATTTATATCTCTACGGGAAAGGGCAATTATACGAGAGTTACCTTACATTCGGATCGCACCTCTCTGTCAGGGGGGGAATGAGCGGAGTCCGGTTCGTGGTCTGGGCGCCGAATGCGAGATCTGTGTCGGTTGTCGGGAACTTCAATCACTGGTATGCTGGCATGAACCCCATGTCCAACGTGAAAATGTCAGGTGTATGGGAAATTTTTATACCTGGAATCACAGAGCACGAATACTACAAGTATGCAATAATGCCCAGGGACGGAAATAACCTTTCACTTCGGACAGATCCTTACGCCTTCCTGGCAGAGAAGCGCCCGAGAACTGCATCTATCGTGATGGATATACCATCCAGGTGGAACGACAGCCAATGGATCAGTAACAGAGTCTCGTCCGGATCCAGGAATTCTCCTATCTCCATTTATGAGGTTCACCTTGGCTCCTGGAAAAGAACTGATTCTGGAGGATTCAAAAACTACAGGGAAATTGCGGATGAACTTGTCACTTACCTGAAGCAGATGGGTTTCACCCACGTAGAACTTCTCCCTGTGATGGAACATCCTCTCGATGAATCATGGGGATACCAGGTTGTCAACTATTTTTCCCCCACCTCACGGTTCGGGACTCCGGAAGATTTCATATATTTCATTGAAAAGATGCACGACAATGGCTTAGGTGTTATACTTGACTGGGTTCCCGCACATTTCCCGGACGATGAATACGGGCTCTCGATGTACGACGGCACTCATCTATACGATCACGAAGACCCGAGAAAGGGAAGACATCCGGATTGGGGAACGAGAATATTCAACTATGGGAGAAATGAGGTTCGCAATTTTCTCATTTCCAGCGCCCTGTTCTGGATCGAGAAATACCATGCGGATGGGATCCGAATAGACGCAGTCTCTTCAATGCTATATCTGGATTATTCACGGAAGGAGGGGGAGTGGATTCCAAACAAGTATGGAGGAAGAGAGAACCTTGAGGCAATCTCTTTCCTTAAGGAGCTGTCAGATGTTCTGCATAATCGTTTTCCCGGGATAATGCTCATAGCAGAAGAATCGACTGCCTGGGAGGGAGTTACAAGAACAGTTGAACTTGGAGGACTGGGGTTTGACTACAAGTGGAACATGGGATGGATGCATGATACTCTAGAGTTTTTCTCCAAAGACCCCATTTACAGGAAATTTGACATGGGCAAACTCACTTTTTCCGTATGGTATGCATTCAGCGAGTATTTTATATTACCGATTTCACACGATGAGGTCGTACACGGCAAGGGATCCATATACAGAAAAATGCCGGGCGACGATTGGCAAAAGCTGGCGAACGCAAGACTACTTTTTTCTTATATGCTCGCGTACCCGGGAAAAAAGCTGATATTTATGGGAAATGAGTTTGTTCAGGATGCAGAATGGAATGCCCTTGGCAGCCTGGACTGGCATGGAGAACAAGAAACGGCCCGCCTCCAGATCTCATTACTACTGTCTGACCTCAACAAACTCTATGGAAAGAAGGGGGCACTGCACGAAGAGGATTGCTCTTACAGGGGGTTTGAGTGGATAGATTTTAATGACACCAATAATAGCGTCATAAGCTTTATCAGGCACTCTACTGTGGCTTCCAGCGAGATTGTGGCAGTTTTTAACTTTACCCCGGTTCCCAGATACAATTATGCAATCGGAGTGAACCAACCTGGCTTCTACAGGGAAATATTCAACTCAGATTCCAGGGATTACGGCGGAAGCGGAGTCGGAAACTATGGTGGAAGGTTTGCCTCGGCACGGGGAATGCACGGTAAGCAAATGTCACTTGAGGTAACTCTACCTCCATTAGGTGCTGTATTTTTTGAATCAGAAGGGGTGAAAGAGGAATGAATGCTTCAAGGATTTCCATAGAAAACGTCCATCCTCTAATTGATTGCGGCAGGTTTCCTGCAAAAAGGGTAATAGGTGATGAATTTCCAGTTGAAGCTGACATATTCACGCACGGATCTGATAAAATCAGGGCAGATCTCAAGTACAGGAAAATTGGAGACATGAAATGGAAAGCTTCACAGATGCATCTCGGATACAACGACAGGTGGGCGGGAAGCTTCACGGTTGAAGATGAGGGAATATATGAATATACAATCGAGGCCTGGATAGATACTTATTCCACAGTTCTGGCCAATATTGAGTCATGGTATAGAGGAGGCGAAAGCATATCCGGTGACCTGGCAGTTGTTTTCGCCCTGCTTTCAGGCTTAATGAAGAGGACAGCCAGTAAAGAAAAGTCGCTTATCAGCGAAAGGTTATCTGCATTAAAGAACGCCGACCCACCCGAAGTGATCGAGATACTGAAGGGCCCAGAACTCAGCTCACTCGTGCAGAGATATCAGAAAAAATTGCACTCCGAAACATACAGCCAGAAGCTGAAGCTAGTAGTAGAGAGAAAGAAAGCTGGTTTTGCCAGCTGGTATGAGCTGTTTCCGCGATCACAGGGCTTGAAACCAGGAGTCTCGGGAACTTTCCTCGATTGTATCCGCAGGCTCCCGGACATTGCTGCAATGGGATTTGACGTTTTGTATCTGACACCCATCCATCCAATCGGGATTACCCAGCGGAGGGGAAAGAACGGGTCTCGCGTTGCAGACAAAATGGATCCTGGAAGCCCTTGGGCAATAGGTAACGAAGACGGGGGACATGATTCCATAAATCCTGATCTGGGAACAATGGAAGAGTTTGTAGATCTGATCAGGAAAGCAGCGGGATACGAAATTGAAATTGCAATGGATCTTGCGTTCCAGTGTTCCCCTGATCATCCTTATGTAACCCAACACCCTGACTGGTTCTACAAGCGGCCTGACGGGACAATAAGATATGCCGAAAATCCGCCTAAAAAATATTATGACATATTTCCATTGAATTTTGACTCTCCCGATAGAGAAAACTTATGGTTGGAACTTAAGAGAGTGGTCATTTTCTGGGCTGAGAAGGGAATAAGGATATTCCGGGTAGACAATCCACACACAAAACCATTTGAATTCTGGGAATGGATTATACGAGAGGTCAGGGCAGAATACCCAGACGTTATCTTCCTGGCCGAAGCTTTCACGCGACCAGCTGTTATGTATGAACTTTCCAAGCTTGGTTTTTCCATGTCGTACACATATTTCACCTGGAGAAATTACGATTTTGAGATAAGGGAATACTTCACGGAACTTTCTTCCCCGCCGATTTCGGATCACTTCAGGCCGATGCTGTTTACAAATACACCGGATATTCTTCCACCGATACTCCAGACGGGTGGCAGAGCTGCCTTCAAGATCAGGGCAGTTCTGGCTGCCACACTTTCACCACTCTGGGGAATTTACAGCGGGTTTGAGCTATGTGAAAATGAAGCCGTGGAAAACAGCGAAGAATATTTTAATTCTGAGAAATACGAGATAAAGGTCAGGGACTGGAACAGTGAAGGGAATATCAAACAACTGATAGCGACCCTGAACTCAATCAGGAGAGATAATATCGCGTTGCAGGAGTTTGGCAACGTACGCTTCCATCAAAGTGACAATCCGAACATTATCTTTTATAGCCGTGTGTCCGCGGACATGAAGAATGCCATACTCGTAGCTGTTAACTTGAACCCGAAAGAACTGCATTCCGCAAATCTAAAGGTTCCTCTTGAACTCCTCGGCGTCAAGGGAGACACAACATACAAAATAGTTGATCTGCTGACAGGAGAGTTATATGTGTGGCAGGGCATGTCTGGTTATGTCAGGCTCACGCCAGATCAGAGAATGGCCCACGTTTTCAGGGTTGAGAGGTAGACAAGATGGATAATAATTCGTTATGGTACAGGGATGCCGTTTTCTACGAAGTACCCGTAAAATCGTTTTTTGATTCAACCAACGACGGGACTGGTGACTTCAATGGCCTTAGGATGAAACTGCCTTATCTCCATGACCTAGGTGTTGATGCTATCTGGCTGCTGCCATTTTATAAGTCACCATTGAAGGATGATGGATACGATATATCGGACTACTATTCCATCCAGCCTGAATATGGTACGCTGGACGATTTCAAAGGGTTTATAGCGGAGGCTCACACCTTGAATATACGCGTAGTGGCTGACCTTGTCCTCAACCACGTGTCTGATCAGAACCAGTGGTTCCAGGACGCGAGGAAGAGCAGGGATTCACCTAAGAGAGACTGGTTCGTATGGAGCGACACTGATACGAAATATAGCGGAGTCAGGATAATATTTATAGACAGCGAGATCTCCAACTGGACCTGGGAACCTAACACCAAGCAGTATTACTGGCATAGATTTTACTCCCATCAGCCTGACCTCAACTATGACAATCCGGAGGTCCGAGAGGAGATGAAAAACGTCATAAGATACTGGCTTCGACTCGGACTTGATGGCTTCCGCTGTGATGCTGTACCCTACCTGTTTGAGCGTGAGGGGACGAGCTGTGAGAACCTGCCGGAGACCCATGAATATTTTAAGGAGATCAGGAAAATGATGGATGAAGAGTTCCCTGGAGCAATACTCCTTGCCGAGGCAAACCAGTGGCCAAGCGATGCGAAGCAATACTTCGGCAAAGGGGACGAGTTCCATATGGCATTCAATTTTCCGTTGATGCCAAGAATGTTTATCTCACTCGCCAGGGAAAGCAGCTTCCCGCTGATCGACATTATCAACCAGACCCTGCCAATCCCGGACAACTGTGATTGGGCGATATTCCTGAGGAATCATGATGAGCTCACACTCGAGATGGTAACCGATGAGGAAAGGGATATCATGTATAAGGAGTATGCAAAATTGCCAAAAATGAGGCTGAATCTGGGAATAAGAAGGAGGCTTGCCCCGCTGGTTGATAACGACAGGGCTACGCTGGAACTGCTGAACGCCCTAATGTTCTCTCTTCCCGGTACTCCGATTATCTACTATGGCGATGAGATCGGCATGGGTGATAATGTATACCTTGGGGACAGAAATGGCGTCAGAACCCCTATGCAGTGGTCATATGATAGGAATGCAGGGTTCTCAACGGCTGACAACGAACAGCTGTATTCGCCTGTTGTTACCAATCCTAATTACCATTATGAAAGCATCAATGTGGAATCAGAACTTAGATCTGGGTCGTCTCTACTGAATTGGATGAAAAAGATGCTGAGGGTCAGGAAGAACTACTCGGAGCTGCTCGGAAGAGGAGGGATAAGGTTCATAGACCAGAAAAACCGCAGGGTACTAACATACGTCAGGGAGTACAAAGACCAGCGGATGCTGTGCATTTTCAACCTGTCCAGAAGACCGACATACGTTGAACTAAACCTGCCGGAATTCAGGGGACTCAAGCCCCTGGAAGCCATCACTAAATCACCATTTCCACGCATAGGAGATCTCCCCTATTTCTTCACTCTTCCGCCAAGAGGCTTCTTCTGGCTCAACCTTACCGTGCCCGATCACGACGATGAGAAGGATTTTGATGACTGAAGTATCAAAGGCATTCCTGCAGGAACATTTCAATTCATCATTGCTTGAATATGCTATTTCGCAGAGATGGTACGCACATAAAGCCATTAAAGCGAAGAAGTTGGAAATATTGAGTGCTTTTCCACTTAACCGTTCCGGTACAATTGTAGCCCTCGTATGCGAGATAACGCTCGCAGGCGAGGAGAAAGCTTCATATTTCATTCCCGTTGAAATTTCAGAAACGGAAGGGAATGATACCATAGGATCATTCGTAGTAAATGACAAACGCATAACCCTGAAGGATGCGTTTCTATCCAGCAGATATGCAGAGAGCCTTCTTCACAATTTTCTGCTTGGAGCAAAGGTATTCGACGGAGACTCTTACATTTCTTTTTCCGCCACAGATAGTTTCGCTGTCCCCCAAAACCAGGAGTTTCGCGTGATAAAGTCAGAGCAGAGCAACAGTTCGTTCATCCTCGGAAACTCGATTATCATAAAGAACTACAGAAACATCAAACCCGGTGAAAACCCGGATATCGATGTACCGAAGAAACTTTTTGCACAGACCGAATTCCGTGAAACGCCGGCACCGATGGGCGACGTGACTTATTATGGCAGATCTGGCAAGATTTACCTTGCCTATGCGTCCAGATTCATAGCAGATTCGGAAGATGCGTGGAGCCGTTATAACAGACTGTTCAGTGGTCTGCTAAGAAGAAGCGATGCAGACCATAGCCTTGAGGAAAAGTTTCTAGCCGAGTTCATCGAGGCTGCTGGCAGCCTTGGAAGTTTTACAGGCAGAATGCACCACGCCCTTTCCTCCATCGGGAGTTCGGCCTTCACACCCGAAAGGGTTAATGAAAATGACATAACCACCGTTGCCGGTCAGATCCGGAAGTACCTGGAAAGGGCGGGTGTGCTAATAGGAGAAAGAAAGGACATCTCCACCGGTCTGAGGTTGAATTTCGAATCAGTCAAATGGGAAGCCCCCCTTGAATATGCCGAGGATTACCTTTTATCTAAGCTAAGAGAGAGCCACGCACAGAAGATAAGGGTGCATGGTGACTATCATTTGGGCCAGATCCTCATGGCTGGAGGCAGTTATTATGTCATCGATTTTGAGGGGGAACCGATGAAGGACATATCAGAAAGGGTCAAGAAATATCCTCCAGAAAAGGATAATGCCGGTATGATCAGGTCCCTGGACTACCTGCTGCAGTCAGTTTATAAATCGAGCGGTATTCTTGGAGCTGAAGGACTTATCAATGCTGCCAGGGTTCGCGCTGAGAATGTTTTTATCGATGCTTACAAAAAAATGATCAAGAAAGGTCCAACCTTCAGTGAGGAGAATGATTGCGAAATGTCTATTAATTCAGGTGGTAAGACAAAACCAGCACCCACGGGCAGTGGGGATTTAACGCCTGATAAGCCCATTGAAAAGGGCGAGAGATTGTTTAAGACCACCCAAATGCATGAAGGGGGAACCTCCGATCCTTCAGGGAGGAGAGGATGTCAGAGGGAATCTGTCGGACTTGATGGGGAATTACTCGGCTCAGATCCGGAATTCGCAGACATGATGCTAAGGATCTTTGTCGCTGAAAAGTCCGCCTATGAACTTGTATATGAACTCAACAACCGGCCGGACTGGGTTGAGGTTCCGTTACATTCTATCTCTAGAATTTTCGGTGAATTCAAAGTGAAATAACATTGATCTGAAGCGTTTCAGCGGTCGAGTAAACACAAAACCTATATTAGGCAATAACAGTATTCCTTCGCCATGCTCAATACCCAAACCGGAACCTCATACCCACTGGGGTCAACTATCACTGAGGATGGCACAAACTTCGCCATATTTTCGGAAAATGCAACATCTGTGGACCTTGAGATTTACAGAAAAAGTGATGATTCCTCTCCGTCAGAGGTCATTTCATTAAAGAATGTAGACAATCATGTCTGGCATACTCATATTTCTGGGATTGGAGCCGGAACCTTGTATGGGTACAGGGTTGATGGCCCGTTCATGCCTGAAAAAGGACATCGCTTCAACCGTAACAAGCTGCTCATAGACCCTTACGCAAAGGCGCTATCCGGGACCATAAAGTGGAGTGATGATATCTTTGGTTATGTACTCGGGGATCAGAACGGGGACCTGTCCTTCAACAAGAATGATGATGCTGGTTTTGTGCCCAAATCTATTGTATACGGCGATAACTTTGACTGGAAAGGAGTGAAATCGCCAAAACATCCATGGAACAGAACCGTCATTTATGAAACACACGTAAAGGGATTTACTAAGAGGCTTGACAGCATCCCTGAATCCATAAGGGGAACTTTTTCCGGGTTATCCTCGCACACTGCCATACAACATCTTCTTGATCTTGGCATAACTGCGGTTGAGTTGATGCCTGTTCACCAGAAAGTTGACTCTGACTATCTGCAGAAACAGGGCCTTTCAAATTATTGGGGATACAACACGATTGGGTACTTTGCGCCAGACATAAGATACAGTTCCAACCAAAATCCAGCTGAACAGATAAATGAATTCAAGAATCTAGTCAAGAACATGCATGAGAACAATATCGAGGTTATTCTGGACGTTGTGTATAACCACACTGGCGAGGGAAATCAACTCGGCCCAACCCTCTCCTTCAGAGGTATAGACAATGCCGCTTATTACAGGCTCAATCCTGAAAACCAGCGTTTTTATGATGACTTTACAGGGACAGGAAACAGCCTCGATGCAGGACATCCTCAGGTGCTGCAGCTGATAATGGACAGCCTGAGATACTGGGTGACTGAGATGCACATCGACGGGTTCCGTTTTGATCTGGCAGCCACCCTTGCCAGGCAGTTGTTTCATGTCGATCGCCTTTCAGCTTTTTTCGACATTATACACCAGGATCCGATACTTTCCCGGGTGAAGCTCATTGCTGAGCCATGGGATATCGGTCCTGGCGGCTATCAGGTAGGGAGGTTTCCGGTTCTCTGGGCGGAGTGGAACGGAAAATACAGGGACTGTTCCAGGCATTACTGGAAAGACCGTGGCAGCAATGTCGGGGAATTTGCAACGAGACTGTCTGGATCGCCGGACCTGTATGCAGGAAATGGAAGGAGACCACACGCGAGCATAAACTACATAACTGCGCATGATGGCTTTACGATGTATGATCTCGTTTCTTACAGCAGCAAACATAACGATGCAAACCACGAGGGTGGGAAGGATGGTACCGACGACAATATAAGCGAGAACTTCGGAGTTGAGGGATCAACTTCTGACTCCCGGATAAATGCATCTAGAAACAGAAGGATGAGAAACTTTTTCCTTACTCTCCTCACATCACAGGGGGTTCCCATGATCCTTGGCGGGGATGAGATTATGAGGAGCCAGTTGGGAAACAACAATGCCTACTGCCAGGATAATGAGACAAGCTGGTACGACTGGAATCTGGACGAAGAAAAACAAAAAATGCGTGAATTTGTCAGGAAGTGCATTTCAATCAGGATGAGATACAGTATGCTTCGGAGGAGAGAATTCCAGCGGGGAGCCACCATAAAAGACACAAATACCAAGGACATAACGTGGCTGAATGCAGACGGAAGTGAAATCAGGCAGGAACAGTGGAACGGTGACAGTCTCAGGGCACTAGGCGTGCTTTTGACTCACACCGAAAGGGATGTTCCGGATGCCCCCGCCTCTAAGGCACACTCAGAAGACATTATGATCATATACAACCCGACAGATAGCGTCATAGAGTTTTCCCTTCCGGCAAGATGGAAATCTCAGGAAATAATTATAGATTCCATACCAGATCACCACGGTACGTTTCCCATATCTGTTGGATCGAAGAAAATCAGCGTTGATGCATCCTCAATTTGCATGCTAAGGGAGATAAACTGAATTTCATTGAACTGATATTGCAACTGCAGAGTATGGTTCCATAATTATCTGACCCTTACCAGATTTCCTTTCTGAACCAGTGCCACCATACTTCGGATCTGAGGTGTCCATTATCACTTCGCACGGTTGTTCAACTGCCGGTTGAAACATTCTGTGGGTGTACGAGAGAAACACTGCAAAATTTTCCCCATAGCGTACTTCTATGACATTTTCATTGCCTGCAGCTCTCCTGCACGCGTATTTCTTTCCCGTTATGTATATTGCGCGTAACTTGATAAGATCCCTGTACAATTTATTGAATTTCATACCCCTGTCGAGCTTTGCGGAATCCCAGTCAAGAACTGAGGCCTTGTATGTGCTTTCCGCAAAGGGATCCGGTATTGCGGTGTCCCACCCAAATGCAGAAAATTCTGACAGCCTGCCTGACCTTACGGTTTCTGTGAATGTCCCATCAGTGGAGTCTGCAAAGAAAAGGAATGGGTTCTTTTCGCCGTTCTCTTCACCCATGAAAAGCATTGGGATAAATGGAGACAGTATGACCGAAGCAGCGAAAAGCCTGGCACTACTATCACCCATCAAGGTAACAGGCCGCTCACCGTATGCACGGTTCCCTACCTGATCATGATTCTGAGTGAACACAACCAGCCGATCTGACGGAACAACATGGAATCTCGATCCACGAACCTTTCCAAGGAATCCGGAATAAACTCCATCATAAACAAACCCATTGGTAAAAGCCCTGACTATCTTGTCGAAGTCCCCATAATCCGAATAGTATCCCTTCCTCTCGCCCGTAAGATACGCATGTATCGCATGATGGAAGTCATCATTCCACTGGGCATCCATTCCCAATCCGCATTTTTCCTGCGGCATCACAGTGGAGGGATCGTTCCTGTCAGTTTCCGCGATCAGTTTTATCCTGCGGTCCAGGTTCTTCTGCAATTCATCCTTCAGTGATGAGATTTCTTTCAGAATTGAAGTTGGCGAGGAATCATATATGGAGTGTATGGCATCGAGTCTTAGCCCATCAAACCTGAACTCTTCAAGCCAGTACCTTACGTTCTGCAATATAAAGCCCCTTACTGCGTCTGAACCACCTGAGTCAAAATTTATAGGTTCTCCCCACGGATTTCTGTAGGTGGTGCTGAAATATGGGCCTAGTTCGTGAAATACGCCACCTAAGGGCCCGAAGTGATTGTAAACAACATCAAGGATCACGTTTATGCCTTCGCCATGGTAGGCGTCAATAAGGCTCTTCAGATCATTCGGTGTGCCGTATGAAAAGTTCGGAGCAAACGGGAAGACACCGTCGTATCCCCAGTTCCTTGAACCGTAGCACTGCGCAAGAGGCATCATCTCCACGGTATTTATTCCCACATCTTTCAGGTGATCTATTTTTTCCTTCAGTCCAGAGTACTTTCCTTGCGGAGAATAAGCCCCAACATGCAATTCCTGAATGATGCTTTCACCCATTCCGTAAGTTTCCCAGGAATCGTGTTTCCACCTATAGCCCGATGGGTTGACAAACATGGACGGCCCGTCAACGCCAAAGGGCTGAAACCTTGATGCTGGATCAGCAATTATTTTCCCGTTATCCAGGGAAAACCTGTATAATGATCCTTCCTCAGCATCAACTCTCACTTTGTGAAACCCTCTTTCATCCCTCGCCATCTTGACTCTCTCTCCTGATTCCGGAAGCACGACCCGTGCATCAGAAACAAGCGGTGCCCAAAGAGTCAACTCAATTTCATGGTCATTCAGAAAGGTCTGCCCGTGATGCATAGTGTTGATCATTATGATCCCTCTGAAACTTTGGAATAGAGTACCATGAAGGGTAGCACACCCATACATTCGCGAACGTTGATTCTTCCATTATTTTCTACGCTTTTTCTGGTGAAGATATTCATGAATTTTCCCGGGGCATCTTTGGGCACGACGATTACAGTTTCCGGGGGAATATCAAGCTCTGGACCATTGTTTTTATCTCCCATAACTCCCTCCAGATCAAAGAACAGAGAAACCATCAGCCACTGGCCCCTATGTACCAATGCAAACGAGAATAAATTCGGTGTTGCACTCCCGGATTCCGCTATCCTTATGTATCTGCCGAACTGGAACAGGTCAGGGTGGTCACGCCTGAAATTCAATAATATGTAGGTTGCAGCCAGCTTCAGGTCTCCATTCTCCTTATTCTTCAATATTGACTTTAGATCGCCTGACTCCAGCAGAATCTTCACTCCCGCCAACCTCTTTTTAAGGAAGTTGAAGTCAACGTCTGTCCTGTTATCCGGGTCCGTGAAACTTGTATTCAACAGCTCTGAACCGCGATATATGTCAGGAATGCCCGGAAGTGTCATCTTAAGGACTGACTGAGAAACCGAGATCAGGGTTCCCCGGGAGGCTATGTTCCGGTATAAAGAAGAGAAAAGCTTCGTGAATTGCAGGTCCGTCATAATTCCCTCAATAAATGTCTCCACCTTACTCTCGTAGCTGTGGTTGACATTGTTCCATTCAGTATTGATGGCTGCCTCCCTCAGTGCCTTCAATACTTGGTTAGTGATCCTCTTCCGGAATTCGCCATTACCCCATCTTTCGGGAGTGTCTGCAAGAAGCAACTGGTATAACATGTATTCTTCATTGGCGGACGGGATTCTGATCCCGTTTGTATCAGACCTGTAACTTGCTGCGATGGCAGATGCCTGCTCAATGAAATTGCTCCATCCCATGGGAATGCCAGAAATGGCGCAGATCCTGGTCCTGAGGTCCTCACCCATTTTTGTGTCGTGCGTGGAAAGTGTGTTCATGGAACTTCTCTGGTGCCCGGCACGTGACTTGATGAAACGGTGAAATTCCTGCTTTGATATGGAAAAAACAGAAGGGCTGCCGCCAACCTCATTCAGGGATATCAACGGATTGTAGATAAAAAATGCACGATCTTCGCCGGATTTAGCCGTTACAGCGGGCATAAACTGTTGCAGCCTTGCGAAACAGAACAGGGCATGTTCATCATTACCGACTTCCGAAAGCAACCTTATAACTGCTGATTGATCAGCTGACATGCCGGTCCGGCCGACCGAAGCCTTGATTGCTGTTTGAATCGTCCTCAGGTCTATGCTATCAATTCTTGATCCGGACAGGTATGTCCTGTAAACCGGCATATGCACAAGTGTCTCCGCTATGCAGTTCTCCAGCCCCTTAACTGAAACTTCCTGCCCGTAAATCTTTGTGCGCAGTTCTTTGTAAAACAACAGAGAAAGATAGTGCACTTCGTTGGAGAAGTATGAAGCCAGAAAGCGCCGCCTGGACTCCTTCTCAATATGTGTGTATGATTTCCGGTTTCCCGTAAACTGCTTATATGTTCTTAGAATTGCCCCCTTATTCTTCCCAATGGTGAAGAGGGAATTGCAGTAAAAGGCAAAGTCGTAGCCGGTTGTTCCGGAAGCCTGCCATGTTTCCCTGAGTTTCTCATCCTTTCCGAGTATCTTCTCAACGTAAATCATGTCAAGCCCGGATTCATGCCTTAGCTTAATCAAGTAACTTTCCGGATCGTACAGTCCGTCAATATGATCGACCCTGAAACCATCTATATGACCGGCCTTGGCGAGTTGAATTACCTTTTTGTGGACAATACTGAAGGTTTCCGGCAACTGCTCGTTGAGAGATATCAGGGAGTTTACAGTAAAAAAACGCCGGAAGTTAGTTCCCTGCACCAGGCGCCTCCAGTACATAGGCTGGAAGTTCTGGTCCTGCAATATCCTGTGAATTTTTTCAGGATCGCTGTTTATTTCTTCGAAAAGCGCATGTGCAGCTTCACGATCATATTCACTCCCTATCAGTTCCGAAATGGAATGGGCTGAAAGGGGTATTTTTGCATCCTCAACCTGGAGAAATGGCTGATCTCCGGCGACAAGCCGTATCTTTCCTGAATTCAAGGATTCCTCATAAGTTGCATTCAGCAGAGGGAGCATCGGCTTGAAGTCCGTTTCTTCTGTCCGGTGAAACAGATCGATCATATGGATGTAGCGGGAGGCTTTTCCCCATATGAAGATGTCCTCCAGATAGTGATTTGTTGTGTCAGCGGACATATGATTGGGAACAATGTCCTGTATCCAGCCCATGCCCATATGATGAGCCATGCCGGAGACCTCACGGAATGCCTCCTCCCCGCCAATATCCGTATTCACAATCCCGAAGTCTATGGTATCGTATCCGTGCCTGCTCCCGCTTCTGGCAAGCAATATTGGTGAAGCATAAATATGCGTCACTCCAAGCTCGTGAAGATAATCTAGAATTCCTTCGAGATCAGATAAGGTGAAAGTGGGGGAAAGCTGTATTCTGTAAGTGGAACAAATTGGATAGCTCATTGCAATTGAAAACATTTTACCAAGCTTTATAAATCTTGCCCGGAAATACTTGACCAGACAGTACCTGTCACGGATCATACATAGAGAATTTATTTAAGCGTGGGATGTTTGCCGAAGCATGGTAAGATTTCTCCCACTTGGAAACGGGAGGTTGCTTGTAAACTTTGACGGGGACATGAATCTCATCGACTTTTACTACTCTGAAAGCCAGGGTGAAAATCACGGGGGACGCCCCTTCAGATTCGGAGTTTCTATAAATAATGCGTTTCATTGGGCAAACTCCGCTCTTGTGAAGAATGTTGACTACGTCGATCATACAATGATAGGCAAATGGGATTTCGATCTCAAGGGTGTGGGCTTCAGGGTGGAGAATTTTGTAGATATCTATGATGATATCTACGTGAGGAAGATTACGGCATCAAATGATTCAGGGGAAACGGTAGACCTGAAATACTACTTTCACCAGAATTTTTACATTTACGGAAATGACATAGGGGATACCGCTATTTTTATGCCAGACCTCAATGGCATACTTCACTACAAGGGGGCAAGATATTTCTTCGCCTCAGTTTGTGATGCCAGTGGCAGGGGCATCGATCAGTTTGCCATCGGCGTCAAGGAATTCATGGGAATGGAGGGTAGCTGGAAGGACGCCGAAGACATAAACCTATCAGGAAACCCTGTGGCAATGGGCTCTGTAGACTCCATCATGAGATATACCGCTAAAATTCCTGCTGGCGCCAAGCTGGAGATTTTCTACTTCATTCAGTGCGGAACCTCGCTTGAGAAGATTACATCCGTTAGCCAAGGCATAAATTTCGAGAGGATCAAGAGATATGAACTCAGGACATCGAATTACTGGAGACTCTGGGGATCCAAGCAGAAAATTGGCCTTGATGACAGGCTGACCTCCCTGTACATAAGGTCACTGCTTATTGTCAGGAGCCACATTGGCGAAAATGGAGGAATTGTTGCTTCAAGTGACAGCGAAACAATAAAAACCAACAGGGATGGATATTACTATGTGTGGCCGAGGGATGCTGCAATTTCTGCTTACGCACTGATAAGGGCAAACCACTCCGGCCCTGCCAGGAAGTTCCTTGACTTCTCAAGATCCCTCATCTCCCCTGACGGATATTATTCCCACAAGTACACAATGGGAGGAAACCTAGCCAGCAGCTGGCTTCCAAGAGTAATGCAGGGGAATACCGTGCTCCCAATCCAGGAAGATGAAACATCACTTATGGTCTGGGCAATCTGGAAGCATTACGTCAAGAACAATGACATCGAGTATCTTTCACACTTCTATGAACCTATTATCAAGAAATGCGCTAATTTCATAGTTTCATTCCTTGGTGAAGACGGCCTTCCAAAACCTTCGTTTGATCTATGGGAAGAGAGATTCGGGATACATACTTTCACAGTGGCCACATCATATTCCGCTCTGAATGCAGCTGCCAAATGCGCCAGGACATTTGGTGATGAAGATATTGCTGTGGAATACGAGAGGGTTTTAGATCGTATGAAAAGGACCTATGACGAGAAATTTTATTCAGACAAGGAAGGCATTTACGCAAGATCCATAATAGATGGAAAACCGGATTTCACTCCTGACAGTTCCATCATGTCCCTCTTTCTCTTCAACATGAAGGACGCTGGAGATCCGAGGATTGTATCCAGCATGTCAACCATCATGAAGAGGTTATGGGTGGATGGGGTTGGCGGTCTGGCTAGGTATGAAAATGACGTATACCAGAGGGTCAAAAAGGATGGCAGGTTACCTGGAAATCCCTGGATCATAACTACTTTGTGGGCTTCGGAATACTTCTTGCTGCGTGGAGACCTCGAATCGGCACTTAAGATGATTGATTGGGTTGTCAATCACAAACAGGCATCCGGCATACTTCCTGAGCAGGTCAACCCCTATGACGGTTCCGCTTTATCGGTTTCACCGTTGGTCTGGAGCCATGCACAGTTCATAATAACAATTCTGGATTATGAAAAAGCTCTGATGGATTCAAGGTCCCGATCCAGCATACAGATCCTTCAGAACCCATGAAATTATGTTGAACCTGCATGGATTTACTGTATGGGAATTCCAGTTCACTCCGGGATCGTGGTCAGGGGTATCTAAAATTCAGTGGTTAAGCATTCTGTTGCGGTTCACTGAGGAATTCCATAAGTTCCTTTGAATAATCTCCGATATTTTTTAACCGGCTGGAAATGTAATCCTTGGTAATCCCAATTTTCTCGAACTCCGGAGGAGATGCGAAGTCACTTTCCAGTATTTTCTGGAAAACCGACTTGAATTCGGGACCGGCTGTCTCTATGACTGACTTCAAGAACTTGACATAATTTGTGCTTGAAAGGATATCGTCGTCACCAACGGAAAGTTTCAGGAGCCTTAGCTTGTGAGATTCAAGGGACTTCATGGAAGTCATGACCCTTTTCAGTGCTTCTGAAAGCGAGTCGGTGTCCAGGTTTTTGTTAAGGGCAGGCTGTGATGTTATGTCCACCTGCTTCCCGGGGTCTGTGTAGTCTACGCTGAGTGAGGGGGCATTGATCCCCTTTGAAAATATGAACTTGAAGCTGGACTGTTTCGAGTCGTCCCCAAAGTTGCAGATTAGGTTGTCTCCGGACAACTCTGCGGAAGTCATTACGTATCGGTCTGTCTTCTCGTAATCTACCACCGGTTCCTTGCTTATCCAGGTACCGGCAGTGCCGACCGGGATTCTGAAAGCTTTTATCAGCGAGGAAAAGAACAATGTATCACGGAAAATATCCAGGTTCTTGGCATTCAGGGAGAAATCATATTCTATGCCTCCATCCGACAGGTACTTTGCTCTGGCCTCGTAGCCACCTTCGACACTTTTCAGAATTATGCTGTTTTCCCTTACGGGAAGGTAGTTTCCGGAAACGAAGGCTTCCAGTGCCTTGACAGAAAGAGTTCTGTTGGACTCAATCTCCTCTCCTATTTCCTTTATTTTTGAGGAATAGGCCTTGTTGATCTTTGTCTTGACCTGATCAAGGGAAGCGTTTGCGAAACCCGATATGGAATCCAGATTCTCCTTGATGGTATCAATCCCTATCTCTTCGTAATACTGCTTTATCATCCTGTTTATGGATTGGAACAATTCATCGGACCTGGCAAGCTTCGCACCCATTTCCTTCTGCAACTTTTCTGAATCGTCCCTCTTATCAGCAGATCTTCGAGAATAGGAAATTGCATCAAACAGATTGGACAGAATGCCCTTTGCTATGTATCCGTAACCTGATGCCTGCTGGTTCTCATTGCCGGAAATCATTGATGGATGTATTGATGTATCAATAATAATAGTTTGCGCTTGCCAGGTGGCAATATTTTCTCCGTCTGACAATGGCTGCCAGATTATGCAACAACACTCCCAGATAGGGAAAGATTTATTTCTGAATGAAAATCATTGTATCAGATATAAATTGCAAAAAGGAGAATCTGACAGGCTTGAAGACCTTGTGGATAAATTATCCCTTGACGTAAAGGCGGTTATGCTCCTTGCAAAAACCGACCCGAATGTTGTAGAACTGATTGATAAGAAGATCAATCAGTCGGTAGATGGCGACATGCAGGATTTCAGGAAGATAGTTCAGCGGTCCAGGGACGCAAAAATACTCGGTTCTATACTCATATCTATTGGAGAGATAGCACTGGCTTCCATGCTGACAATATCAGGAGTTGGGATCATTTTTCCGACTATCCTCGGTTCACTCTCACCCGGGGCGATTGTGCGTTATTTTTCAGCTTTCAATGTCGACCTAAATAACCTGGGATATGGCGGGTCCTTCGTGCTTATTGTCAATTACTCGCTCTCCATAATACTCCTCGCATCTGCCTTCTACATACTGCGCAAGGTTTCGGAGGAACTTTCTGAAGCGGGACTCAGGGTTTAGGTGACCCAATGAGAAAGTTCAATGTAAGCAGGACAGGGATGGTGCTCGGATTCAAGATAGGGGCTGTAAGCGTAGGGGTAATTTTTCTACTCATGGGAACCTCTTACCTTCTTACGATAGTTAGGCTTATCCTGGAGGGATACCCTTTCAATATCGAGCTTGTCTTTACAATTATTGCATTTTTCGGTTGTATCATTTCCGGTTCGGCCCTTATTATTGCACTGCCCGATTCACTTCGTGTCAAATTCCGGAAGCCTGAGATAAAGGGAATTGCCAGACCCACATACGGTTTTGTCACCCTGATGGCAGTGGGAATCGGATCTACTATTGGATCTCCTCTTTTTGTGATTATTCCAGAAAATATAATGGAATATTCGATCCTTTCCATCGGGTCTTTGCTTATTGCTGCTACACTTTCCGTACTTATGGCAAAAGTTTACCATGACATGAATTCCTACTCATTCAAGCAGGGGTTCGAAGCGGTAGGTGGACCTGCATTCTCTCGGCAGGCCATAGGGTCAAGGAGTCTAAGGTACTTCATATCGAGGTTTTCCATGTGGATAGCCAACACTGCTCTTGCCGCGTTTTCCTCAATATTTTTTGTCCTCTTTGCCTTCCAGATTATCCCGTCGCTTCTTGGAGGACTCGGGTTTTCAGCGCTTTCCAGTGACCTTGTCGTATATGGTATCGTGGCAATCTTTGTATTCTGGTTCCTGGTCAATGCTTTCTTTGAAAATATCTTTCTGCGGGGGATCGGCATAGCTCAGATAATAATGGTTACGGTTATGGTTTCAATACTTTTAATCCAGAATGGCGCCCTATTTTTAAAGGGCGGCTTTAACTTTTCCGGGTTCTTTTCACTACCGCACGGAAACCCAGCCTTTGCAATGATAATGAACACCGGATACCTGTTTATCCTATTCTTCGGGTTCCAGGAGATTCAGACCCTTGACAGAGAGACCATACAGGAGAGCGCAATTCCGATATATACACGGATAACTGGAAGGAAGCTGCAGAAGGTTTCCTATGTTGGACTAGCCATGATTGCTACAGTGGTTATTTCAGCCATAGTCGAGATACTTTATGGACTTGCAGTCTATAGCCTGCACCCGTCATACAGTTCACTCATTAATTCCAACATCCCTTCGCTCTATATCGCCGGGAGGTTTCTTGGCCCACTTTGGGAAGTTGCCATTGCAATATCATTCATGATAGCTACCATAACTACATTTGTCCCAGCTTTTCTTGCTGCATCTAGACATCTCAGGGCTCTGTCCGAGGATGGATACCTGCCTTCTTCATTCGGGTCCATGTCATGGATTTTTACCCTGATCATGATAGTTGTCCTCTCTCTGACAGGGGACAATTTCCTGGTAAATATCACTGATTTCATGGTTCTAATAAGCCTTGGGTTGATCAACTTCTCTTCCCTGTGGCTGAGGAAGGTTAAGTTCCCGGATCTGAAAAGAATTGATCTATACCCCATTGTGGTGGGATCAATGTGCTTCATTGTCGGCGCCTCGGTATATTTTCTAAACCCTTCGGTGGTGCTTCTCGGGTTTCTTGCAATTCTGCTGAGTTTCCTGGTATACGACATCATCAATCTCGGAACCATAGGGCTCCAACTTTTCATAATTGTATTTAACATCGTGTTGTTTTATACGCTTTCAGTGATCAAATTCAACCTTACAGGATATGGGATCAACTCATCCACCTTCATCGGCATACTGGGGAAGGATGCGCTGGTGGTAGCGCCCATTGTGCTGCTGCTTAGCAGCCTGCTGCTTTCACTTAACATAGTCATGGATGTTTTCATTCTAAAGCGGACCAGGGTAAGGGTCAACCGTAAAGGCATATGAAGTTGAGGAGCACCTCGGGAACCAATGAGAGTGGAGTGCTCACGAAAACCTTATAAATAGGGGAAGGAGATAATCAAAGGTGGAGATAATCGGTTATACAATACCTTCATTGCAATCTGTTCTTGGTTCCCTGAACCTTTTGCAGCTCGGGTTCATTGGAATGATAGTAATCATCTTGCTGATATTTGCTGTCAGGATGACTGTTGCGCTTCACGGCACCAAGTATACATTCTTCAGGGTTGCGTTTGTTCCCATGGTCTATACAGCTTTCACCATATACCTGTTCTACCAGTCCATAGGAATGAACCTGTCGATCCTCGGCACGGCTTACGTGCTGCACTCCTACGTGTTACTGATTCCTGCAGGACTTATAATCGGCTTCGCTGGCGGAATAAAAGCAGGGAAGAGCGTCAGGATATACGAAAAGAAGGGCAACAGATACTTTAGAAAATCGCTTTGGATCAGCCTTTTCTGGACTTCCTCATTTGTGCTGGAATTTGTATCCCTGATATATTTCCCGGCCCTCAATATAAGCCTCATCTTCACCGGGCTCCTCTCTCTCGCTACAGGAATGCTGGATGGGCAGGCGATCAGGACACACTTTGTCAATAAGGCATACATTGCTGGCCGGAATCTGGATTAATATATTTTATTATATATTTTGTCAGCCATATTTAAAAAAAAATTGAGAAAGATTTTAATATTAATAAATGGTAGTAAGTGAACCGGAGAACATGAGGAAATGAAAGAGATATTGCATGAAGAAGACAATGCCGTGTCGCCCATAATAGCCACAATTCTCTTGATTGCAATAACTGTAGTTCTGGCTGCTACACTTTATTCAGTTATTGGCGGATATACGTCGTATCTTGGGTCGACAACACCCACTGCTTCGCTAACGGTCACAGACTTGAACACCCAGATTGACTCGTCTTACATGATCTATATTTCTTCTGTGAGCCCAAACGGAAACATATCCCTGTCTGATGTTGATCTGCTCATCACCAACGGCAACGGAACCGTTTCGGAGATAAACCTGGGCTTTGCCCTGCCATCAGGAACCTCCCCGCCACATACTGCCAAACCATGGAACATCACTGTGAGTGCCGGAAATTACCTTGGAGAGAATCCAGTCATAACGGTCAAGAGCACATCGGGGATACAGACAATCTCCTACCTCGAACTTATTGACACAACCACGCACGGAACCATTGCAACGGATTCCCCGACACTTCCATGAATTTGTTACCTATTATGAAGATACCTGCTTCCTGAACTCTTCGATGGTTGTTGTTTCAGGGAGGCATGTATAATTTTTGCATACATATGCCCTGGTTTTTCCATCATTTATCTTCTGAAGTTCCAACATGAATTTGGAATAGAACTCGTTCCCTTGCTTTCCAGTTGCAGTAATTGTCATGTTTGGGTTATAGCTCTCCTGAGCTATGTTGATCATTTGGTCACCAGTATGGTTATCCCCGCGGATGATTTTCACATGGGTGGTGGGTCCGATGGCGAAATCGAGAGCACACATCAAGTAAAGGTGGAAAACCGGCGCCTCCGAGACCGTTCCATAAAGGGAATCAAGAGTTTTTACTGCAATTCTGCTTAGACTCTCATCGTCGACAAGATGTGACAGGCGCAATAGATTCAGCACCTGAACAGAGTTTCCTGATGGTATTGCCCCATCATACAATTCCTTTTTCCTTCCTCCCACCTCATTCCTGTAGGTGGCTGTAAAGAAAAAGCCATAGTCCTTGGTGTCGAGGAACTCCATGATGGTAGTTCTGTTAAGCCTGTCTGCATTTTCCAGATATTTGGTCTCCATTGAGACCTCGTATAGGTCAATGAGCCCATTTATCAGGAATGCATAATCATCAATGAATCCCTCAATGGCGGGTGAACCTTCACGGAGGGTGTGGAAAAGACGATTTTCTCCGGCATCCATCTTCTCCAGGATGAAATCGGCAGTCTCCATGGCTGTTTTCAGAATATCACTGTTGCCGGTAGCCCTGTAGCCAAGGGAGAGTGCAGATATTATTATCCCGTTCAGGCTCGTGAGAATCTTGTCGTCGGTGTGCGGTCTAGTTCTTCCGGACCTGTAATCAAACAGCTTCTTCCTGTCTCGCTCTATCCTGTGGGAAAGTACACTCGGTTCCAAAGATACTTCCCGGGCAAGATCATCCACACTTTTCTCCATATAGAGGATGTTCTTCCCGGTGCTTCTTCCGGTGGATTCGTCATGGTAATTGCCCATCTGGTTCGCGTTGAATATGCCAGCAAAAAATTTGCCCTCCTCCTCGCCCAGAACTGCCAGTATCTCTGAATACCCCCATGTATAATATTTGCCCTCAGCTCCTTCGCTGTCTGCGTCAATTGCTGAGTAGAACCCTCCCCGAGGATCGTGCATTTCAGCCATTAGGAAGGAAAACAGTTCTCCGATCATCTCGCTGTAGATTTTCTTTCCTGTGACTAGCTGCAGTTCCGCGAGGGCTATCATTATCATACCCTGATCGTAAAGCATCTTCTCAAAATGTGGAAGAAACCATCCCGCGTCGGTGGAGTATCTGTGAAACCCGTGGCCTACGTGGTCGTGTATACCCCCGAGATTTATCTTTTCAATGGTCATTTCTACCATCTTGAGTGCAGCCTCGTCATGGTATCTGTGAAAATACCGAAGAAGAAAGATCAGGTAATGGGGTGTCGGAAATTTTGGTGACAACCCGAACCCTCCGTTTTGCTGATCGAAGTTTTCGCTCAATTCTTTGAAGGAATCCTTGAGGAATTTCTCTTCCATGAGATTTCCAGGCTTGGATGCTACCCCGGCTTCAAGCTTCGATACAATTTCATTTGCCCGCTTCATGAGATCATTTCCCTGCTTCCTCCATAGCTCCCCTACTGCATCTGACAGCTCTATGATTCCCATTTGTTCACCACGTGACCTCCTTGGGATGTAAGTCATGGCAAAAACAGGCTTTCTGTCAGGCGTGACAATCATGTTCAGCGGCCAGCCTCCAGAACCTGTAAGTATCTGGCTGGCTGTCATGTAAAAATTATCTAAATCAGGTCTCTCTTCACGGTCGACCTTGATGCATACGAAATTGCGGTTCATTGCAGCGGCCACATCTTCGTCCTCGAATGACTCGTGCTCCATCACATGACACCAGTGACATGTCGAATATCCTATACTGAGAAATACGGGCTTGTTTTCATTCTTTGCACGCTGGAATGCTTCCTCGGACCATGGATACCAATCTACTGGATTATGCGCGTGCTGGAGAAGATACGGACTTCTTTCATTGATCAGCCTGTTTTCGTGATTTTTCATAATGTGAATTCCCATTGCTCTATGGATATTTAACATTTGTTAGCTTATTTTCCGAATTCGCAGGATAGTCAACTGAAACTTTCATAGAAAAAGCACTGACATTGAGGGGATAAATTCCTGTCTGTTTACAATCCCCCGATGGAGAAAGCTCAGACCTTCAGGGAGGAGAGGGTGCCAGCGAGAAACTCATGTAGCAGGATTTAGAAAGAATGTACAAATAATAAATCATCCATCCAAACTGGAGGGGGGTGATCTGTGGGATGCATAATCAGCCGAGCATGTTTAATATGACAGTGCCTTATTACAAAGCAGATGAAGAAGGCAATACTCATCCGTCACGGGGAAAGCGAGGCTAATGTTCGTGGAATACTGTCAGAGGAGCTTGAATATTACAACCTCACCGAATCGGGCCGAAGCCAAGCTGAGCGCATAGGGAACATACTGCGCAATTACCGCATCGACGGCATATTCTCTAGCCCTATACTAAGGACACGGGAAACCGCAGAGATAATTTCCAGGATAACAGGCAAAAAGGTGGAGATTCTTGAGGACATTCGTGAGTCGGGACTCGGTGATTTCAATGGGAAGCCGTTCCAAAGCCTGCCGTTTGGCGGAAGAGAGGAGCTTGGCATGGAACCATGGTCCTCACTTGTTAAGCGGATGGTCAGTGCACTTGAAAGGCACGAGGGAAACTTCGTATATGTTAGCCATGCCCTGCCCATAAGGGCTGCTGTAGCCCATTACCTTGGAATGAATGAACTTGACAGCTATGGCATTGAAATCAGGTACACATCCATTTCAGCCATAGACATAAGCAATGGCAAGGTACTCTGCATAGGATCCCTGAAACCGAGCAGGAGGATTGAGTCGGCCTTCTCATGAATTATCATGCAATTGACTGAGAACAAGCAGCAGGAATACAAGGGATAAAAAAAGCATACCGACAATGAAAATGGCGTTCACGTAAGAGACAAAACTGTTGGAGTATAATGAAAGAACCGCCCCCGCATATACCCCCCCGACAAACTGGCCGCCGTATTGGAAGGTGTTGAAAATCCCAAGGCCGGAACCATAATAGCCGGTTGAAGAGAGACGGGAAACCAGCGGGGGGAATGCAATATCGTACAGTGCATACCCGATGAAGAATAGTGTGCTGCCGAAGAAGAGGTAATAAATGCCAGATGCCGAAAGGAAGAGTACAAATGGTGTGCTTGCAACCAGTATGATCACTGACCCTACAGCCACTGTTCTGAATTTCCCCCTGTCCGCAAGCATCGATGACAAGACGGCAACCACGCCTGCAATGAAAAGTGATGGCAGCAGGAATTCATAGAAATCAGATACCGGTAAAAATTTTACCGATAACAGCGGTAGGTGAAAATAGAAATATGCCATGTATGCAGAGATAAGGAGGCCGGAACCCGCCATTAACATGTGGTTTAAGCTCAGCTTCCCCCGCTTTCCTTCCCTTATTCTCTTAAGCGACGGATTTATGAACAGGACTGAGACCATAGAAATCATTCCGGCGACTGCCGATATGAAAAATATCCACTGAATTCCCACCGCTGCCCCTATTACAGGACCCAGGAGCGTTCCAAATAGGAACGAAAGCCCAACCGGAATGCCTATCATGGCCATTGCGAAATTACGCTGGTTCTCATCGACATTTTCCTGGACCATGGCACTTACTGTCGACGACACGGCTCCGCTGCCTGCTATCAACCTCCCTGCTATGAGACCGTAAATATTTACGGGATTCCAGCAGATCAGGTTTCCCGCTATGAATGGAATCATTCCAAGTAGTATCACATACTTCCGCCCGAACCTGTCGGAAAGTCTCCCCATGGGGTACTGGAAGATAGCCATGGAAATCCCATAAGATCCCAGAGCCAGTCCGACCATCAGGGGTGATGAGGAGAATTCATAGCCATATATAGTAAATACAGGTAGAGAGAAGAAGATGCCCAGCGTCCTCAGTGATATGATTGCTGATCCAATGCTTATTATCTTTCTTTGGATAGGACTGAAATGAGTCATCGGGATACTGTCCGCTTCCTACGCCTCTACCTATTTTACCAGAGAAGCTACGGCATCTGAGATAAGATCCGCTATTTCTGAAATGAACATTTCATCCTCATGATGGAATGCGCCTTTTGTGTCGGAATCTATATCTATCTCGCCAACCGGCTTTCCGGAAATCCTGACTGGAACAACAAGCTCAGATCGCGTATTGATAAAACACGCTAGATATTTCGAGTTGGATTTCACATCGGACTCATTTACAATTGCATTCTGGATGATTGCCTGGCTACAAAGCCCGTCACCTATGCTTATCTGTTCGTGCTCAGTGCGCTCCCCCGCGTAGCTGTGCAGAACCAGCTTATCTCCGTTAAGAATGTACACACCGACCCAGTTGTATTTTCTGTTGTATTCCATCAGATCACTGCAAAGTTTCTGCAGGTAACCGGGTCCACGGGATTTTATTCCTTTAGCAATTCTGTCGAGAAATGTCTGGTTATCTTGCTGTCTCACGGATGAGGATTTAATTTTTGTATTAATACATATTGAAGTTACCTATGGAAAGATTATCCCATAAGGCAGAGGAGGCAGTAACTGAAGTTCAAGGAATCAGTACGAAAATGTAACTCACCACAATATGCCACTGACTTATCAGAAAGGAATTTCTTGACAGTAGGGTGTATGTCATAGAGTTTCTGAAAACTTAATGAGAATATGATTGTTTTAGAAAATCCAAAAAGTTTGATGAGATATCTTAATGGTTCTGTTAAATATTAATATGCACACCACATACGGCATCAGCCTCAAATGCAAATAAAGGACACCATGAGGGGAAAGGCCGAGTTTCGTGAACTGCATAAGGGCAGGATCAACATGTTCGTATGCGGGCCAACTGTCTATGACATTCCGCACGTTGGAAACGCAAGGGTATATGTCTTCTTTGATATGGTTGCAAAATATCTCCGAACAAGGGGTTATTCAGTATTTTACCTACAGAACATAACAGACATCGACGACAAGATCATAAACAGGGCAGAAGAGGAGGGAAGCGACTACAGAGACGTATCAGATAGGTATTATTCCCTATATATGGATATAATGAAAAGGCTTGGGATTGACAGTGTAAACATATACGCCAGAGCCACCCTGTACATGGATGAAATAATCAGCCAAATCCAGAGGCTGATGGATCTCGGTTACGTCTATTCCACAGAAGACGGCCTGTATTATAGAATCCGAAAATTCGTGGACTACGGAAAACTCTCAGGGCAGGACATAGATCACATTGAGGCTGGCGCCAGGGTTGAAATTAACGAGGAAAAAGAGGATCCCGGAGATTTTGCTGTATGGAAGTTCCGGAAGCCAGGCGAACCTTACTGGAACTCCCCCTGGGGAGAAGGCAGGCCAGGCTGGCACATCGAGGATACAGCAATCACTGAGTGTCATTTCGGGCCATCGTACGATATCCACGGAGGAGGCTCAGACCTGATTTTCCCCCACCACGAGGCTGAAATCGCTCAGATGCGGGCAATCAGCGGATTGCCAAGCCTGGCCAGCGTGTGGATGCACGTGGGGATGCTGAACATAAACGGCAACAAGATGTCAAAGTCCCTGAAGAATTTCATCACCATTGATCAGGTAATGAAATCCCACAGCAGGGAGGAAATCAGGTTCTACTTCCTGAATTCTGGATACAGGAGCACTATGATCTTCTCGGATGCAGCCCTTAAGGAAAGTTCAGAAACCCTGAAAAGGATACAGACTACCTATGAAAAACTGCTTAAAAAAACGGGTGGACGTTCATCCCTGGACGATGATAGATGGGGCATTAGGCAAAAGTTGCAGGGAATAATGGATAACGACTTTGACGCAAGGGAATTTTTGGCTGAAATAATGAAAATAACGACCGAAATAAACCGGGGAATAGACTCCATGGATACGGAGAGTGCCGCATCTTACCTTGGCATATTTAACTGGATGAATTCCTTTATGGGAATCCTGAAAGAGAAATCGGAGGAGGGAATTCCGGTAAAACTGGTTGATGACCTTATATATCTCAGGAACCAGATGCGCAGGGAGAAAATGTTCTCGGTTTCGGATGCCATACGGGAAATCCTCTTCAGGAACGGGATAATACTGGAAGACAGGGAAGGTGTTACAGAATGGCGAAAGTCGTGAGGAAGACGGAAGCTGGAAGCGCCATTGTTGTGGTGGATCTTGTCAATGACTTCGTCACAGGCGTATTTGGAAATGAACGGGCATTGCGGACTGCCGTGAGAACTGGAGAATTTCTTCAGAAAGTTGGAAACAGGTTACCCCTGATATTCACCATGGACACACATCTGGAAAATGACCCTGAATTTGCGGTATGGGGCAGACATTGCGTTGCGGGAACGGAAGGCAGCATGCTCTTCAAGGGCCTTACAGCATTCGGAGGGCAGAGGATCACCAAAAGACACTTTGATTCATTCTATGACTCAGATCTGGACGGCGTGTTGCGGGCAAACAGAATATCACACATATTCATCAGCGGGATATCAACCGACATATGCGTCCTCCATACGGCTGCAGGGGCTTTTTTCAGAAATTATGACATCAGCGTGATTTCAGACCTATGCTCCTCCATCGCCGAGGAGAATCATAACATCGCACTGGAAAATATGCGAAAGAATTATGGAGCCCGGATAATAACAGTAGAAGATGCTATGAGTGAGATTTTATGACCGTAAGAAAATTCAACGTTGCAACGGATGAGGAGATCAGTACATGCCAGGCTTCAGACGTTTACTTCGAGAGATCAATAAACTCAATGGAAAAAATAAACGGGAGCGAGAATGTAGTTTCTGAAGTAACTGTGTCCGGTCCACTGGATACATGGATTAATTTCTCAGGGCTGGACGAGGTAATAAACCTGCTGCAGGGTAAAAAGGTGGACATGTATGCAATACCTGAGGGGACGGTACTGAATCCCAGGGACTCAAGAGGAACGCCCGTGCCTTTTGTCTGGATAGAGGGTAATTATTCAGAATTTGGCAAGTGTGAAACATCCATTCTTGGATTTCTCTGCCAGTCATCTGGAATTTCCACAAAGGCCTCAAAGATCCGCCTTGCAGCTGGCGATGCAAAATTTTTCTCATTCGGCATCAGGCGCATGCATCCGGCCCTGTCGCCGATGATAGACCGCGCTGCCTTCGTTGGAGGAGCAGATGGCGTATCCGGAATACTCGGCGCCGAGGTAATCGGCGAGCGACCCATAGGCACCATGCCCCATGCCCTCTCCCTGCTGCTTGGAGATCATGATGCATGGGAGAGCGTTGTAAAGAGCTCACCTCCGGGAAGCAGGACAGTACTTATTGATACATTCAGCGATGAAAAGTTTGCGGCCCTTAAAGCCGCCGAAACGTTCCCGGAAATAGATTACATAAGACTCGATACACCTTCCTCACGCCGCGGTAACTTCCCCGCCATAGTAAGGGAAGTTAGGTGGGAACTGGACCTAAGGGGCTATTCCAGAGTGAAGATTATGGTATCGGGCGGACTTGATGAAGATTCTGTCAGGGAGCTGAGGAAGGCTGGAGCTGAGGCTTTTGGCGTGGGCACGTCCATATCGGCAGCCAGGCCCTTTGATTTTGCAATGGACATAGTGGAGATAGAGGGGAAGCCAGGGACTAAAAAGGGAAAATTTTCTGGCAGGAAAGACGTCCTCAGGTGCGGATCTTGCAGCAACCTGATGGTGGTTCCATTCGGCCAGGCTGACATCAATTGTACCTGCGGTGGAGAAATGAAATCCCTGATGAAGAAATATCTGAGCGGCGGCGTTATCACAGACAAATATGAGACCCCCGGAAAGATAAGGGAAAGGACGTTGAATGAATTGAAGTCATATATCAGAACAGATTCAAACAGAGTGGAGAAGGTTTGACCGAACCCAATCCATGGACCGGCTGATTATCCCTAATCGAATATATCGTTTGAATAATGCAACGTCGTTGCGGGAAAGATCATAAAACATTATGCGTTAAGGATACCTCTGTAATGGAGCCTAGGGCAGATCTAGCAGGCTCAGGATCTCAGATACCTCGTCTATCTCATAATTCGGGATATCTGTGTCAAACTTCCTGCCATGCTTGATCAGGACTGCAAGGTTGCCGAGTTTTCTCGCAGGTATCATGTCAGTCAACGCATCCCCTACAACCATTATAACTCCGGGTTCGGTTATGCCGAGCAGTTGCATTGCCTTTACATAGGGCTCTGTGTCCGGCTTTCCGTGCTTGACATCATCTATTGTAACCACGAGGTTGGTTGGCAGCGTTATCATATTCACCAGCTTTCTCCTGGAAGAGGTGACGATAACTGTATCTATTTTTCTCCTCCTGAGTTCCTCGAAAGTTCCTGGTACGTCCGGAAAAAGGGAAATTTCCGGGAGATGCTCCGAAAATATCCTTTCCTCTTCCATCTCCACGGCATAGGGATCGCTGGAGTACTTGGCTGCCAGCGTCGAACCGGGAAGGCCTATGAGAGGCTTGAGCTCATCCTCCTTCGGAGTGATTCCAAACTTCCTGAATGCGGCGTTCCACGCCCGGATACGAAAATCAAATGAGTTAAGAATGGTTCCGTCAAGGTCGAAAATGATTCCCTCGATTTTCAAGGCGGTGCCATATCAAACCCTTCGATATTATGTTTGTGCGGAATTGGATATATATGTGTATCAGATACAAGGGCATGAAGACTGCATATCTCGATGAGCTGAAACATCCGTTGAGGATTGGTGAAAGTGAAATTGAAGATCCGGCCGGTGATGAAATAATTGTCAGGCAGGATGTCACTGGTGTGTGCTTTCGTGATATCCTCACGATGGATGGATTTTTCCCCAGAGTGAGATTGCCCATAGTTCCAGGGCATGAAATCGCAGGAGAAATAGTAAAAATTGGTCCGAATGTGTCAAAATTCAAAGTTGGAGAGAGGGTAGCAAGCCTCATTTACATACCGTGCGGACATTGCGAATTTTGCCTGTCCGGTCGTGAAAATCTGTGTCCGAATAAGAAAACTTTCGGAGAACTTCTTGATGGTTCATACAGAAAATATGTCACGGTTTCAGAGAGATCTGTCGTACACGTTCCTGACGGAGTGGGAAGCCATGAAGCTGCCATATCTGCCTGCGTAACTGGCATGATCTATCACGCCATCAAGGTCGAGGCTGGAATAAAGGAGGGGGAAACCATCCTGCTTACAGGTTCCGGTGGAGGAGTGGGGATGCATGCCATACAGATAGCGAAGGCTCTTGGAGCCAGGGTTATTGCAGAAACGTCCTCGAAGTGGAAAACGGAACAGATTCTCGCTGCAGGGGCAGACCATGTCGTTTATTCGGGAGAGGAATTCAGCAGGAAAGTGAAGGATCTGTCCGATGGAGGAGTTGATGTTGTGCTTGAGAGCGTTGGAAAGCCAACCTTTGATAGTGCCCTCAGGAGCCTGAAAACAGGCGGAAGGATGGCCGTAATTGGAAATGTGATCCCTGATCCTGCCAGCCTTCCATTGGGACTGATAATACTTAAGGGAAACAGAATTTTCGGCAGCATTAGCTCTACCAGAGAAGATATGAAGAAAGCACTGGAACTATCTGCAGCAGGAAAAGTTAAAGCTGTATCAAACATGGAAATCCCCCTGGACAACATAAACTCTGCATATGAAGACATCAGGAACCGCAAGAATCTTGGAAGAGTTATGATAAAACTTGAATGATGGTGCTTTTTTTAGCGGTTTCTTCGTGTGATATGAAAACAATACTTCCAAATAAAACCTTCCGAAAAGTTTTTATGTCAAATGATAATAATTTCCTGTTATGAAAAGCAATGTGGTAGTTATAATTGTTGCGGCAGTTATTATTGTTGGAGGCGTAGGGTACCTGGCCTACAGCAACCCCTCATTATTCACCGGCTCAAAATCATCTGCTCCGCAGACAATAAGCGGAATGAACGTAGTTTCAACCAATACAGTAAACAGTTCCATGGGGGGCAAATGGTATGAGGGTTACAATGTAACTGGTGGTCTCAGCAACATCAGCAACCTGGAAAAATTATTCTCAGGTGCTGGTCCTTCAAACAGCGGCATTGACATGCAAACCATCAACAGCTCAGCAGGACAGCTCAGGTACTTTCAATTCGCCGGTTTCGGAACGCCTGATCATAATGGATCATTGATGTTTGGATACATGGAATTCTCCTCCATCAATTATACTAAGTTCATCAACACGACACTTTCCAAAAACGCGTCATCCATCGAAAACACCCCGGGAAACTATGTCCATCTCGGCCTTGTTTCTGGAGCGACTTATCTGTTTTTAAGCAATAAGACCATGAATAACTATTACGATAACGCAATTTACGCGGTTTATGGTAAGAACATTATCGCTGGGTTCTACGTTGGATCTGCAAATATTTCTGAGGGCAATTTCACGGCCCTTGTTTCAAGTGAGATCAGCATACTCAAGTCACAGCCAATTAACTTCACAACTTCTGAGAGGCTTGTTCAGTCAACGAGAGTGAACAGTGCCATGCACGCTACAAACTGGTCAAGCGACTTCAATTTCAGTGCAAACTTCATCAGAAGCACTGGAATGCTTGCAAACCTGATAAACAGCACATCACCTGGCGCCCTTGGCCCCGGTTTGTCCATAGCTAATGACTCCCGCTCGAATATAACCAGCATTGGCCTGGCGGCATTTTCAAACAGCAGCAAAGGGTCGATCCTGTTGGGTTATCTGGGGGCACGGAACGCTACCCTGGCAGAGTCTGCGTATACATATCTCAACAGCTCTGCGAAAAGCAGTGGCAATCCCGGTTATGCAAACAATACAACTGAATCCGGGATGAAGTACTTCAATATTTCATTTCCATCTGGGTCAGGACTACCCGGAACGAGCGTATACGTAGGAGAGTATAACTCATACCTGATCTTTGTGGTATATACCGGCGCACACGTTTCGAACGCAAACCTTTTGAGTATACTTGATGATGAATCCAGTCTACTCTAACCACATTTTTCTACCACATTATATTCCACGCTGAAGACCTTTCAGAAAGGTTTTTAAGAGCTTATTAATTGCTCCGTTAGGTTGTTTTATGCAGGAATTGATTTGCAACATTGAATTTGACAAGGATGAGGACCAGTTTATAGCAAAACTTAGGACAGAGATTGGCGGCCTCAGGGAATATACCGGAAACACTTTTGACGAAGTGCTCAATGACGTCATGGTAGAGCTCGAGGAAGAGTTTTCATAAAGCATTATTGTACCAAAAATAAGTTATTTCACCAAGGCATGATTTTTTAGTGTATCTAAAGGCCATAGCTCTTGTCATTGTTCTGATGTCTGCTTTGGGAGCTCAGGCGGGAGCAGGGCACGGCGATAACGGCAGTGTAATTTTCGGAAACGCCCCTTTCATTAATGTTTCGCTTCCAGGTAATGTGAGTTACAACCTTACTTACCTTGGGCTGGTTTATGATCAAGGTGGGCCATCACCACCTTCCGCCAATTATTTTTCCAGAGATAACTGGAGCAATTCGTTCAGCAAAGATGGTTCAATGTCCTACCACTCGAGCTTCCAGATTGTGCCGATCGGCATGGGCATGAAGGACGACCATTCTTCGCAGGGTGGGAACTCTCTGACAGTTTCAATATTCATAAACGTTACCCCTGTGAACCCGGGCAATCCCCCAATCCAAACGCCCGCTTACCCTAATGTGACGGACTTTGCCAACTATACGTATTACAGGATAACAACGTGGATTTCTGCAACATCCTCTCCCATTACGGCCAGCGGAGGGAAACTATTTCTGGTGGTAAGTTTCGGAGGCAGGGAAGACGGATCTGATGTGCCTGGAAGTGAATTCAAGGGAATGGGCATGATGAATGAAAATGAACATTCGCAGCAGTTCAACGGATACCTGCTGAACAACACCGCATACCCTGCACTTTTCTGGTGGAACAACACATATAATCTGAACGGCCATAATGAAACCCTTAACTCGTCATACGGCAGCAAGTTCCAGGATATGTTCGAATCTGGGCAGATAAACTTTGAGTTCAACCTGTCCGGAGGCAGCAGCGTGATCTTTCAGGATCCATATCTTGCAACTGCTGGCATCGGAATAACAACCCTTCCGCCATCAACCATAACGCTGGCGGCCATTAACTTCCTGCTGCAACACGCCGAACTTCTGGCGGGAGGAGCAGCAATAGGTTCTGTTCTGGTTGCCATACCCTATTTCGCATACAGAAGGAGGAAAATAATATAAATTACTTGAAGAGGTTTATCAGATTGTTTGCTGCATAATCCACAAAGCTCTCACGGAACTTGAGCAGGATGCCTATTATATTCTCCCTCTGCCTGAGCGAATAAACAATCTTACCTGAATCGGAGGATCTCGATATGATTCCAGCGGATTCAAGTTCTGTCAGTATTGCAAGTGCCTCCTTCCTCTTCCGTTCATTTTTTGGATAGAGAGTATCCTCTATGATGTCTCCCCTCAGGATCTGAAACATAATTTCCTTTCCCCTGTTGCTGCGCAGGTAAAAGAATATGTTGTTCTGCAGTGCGCTGCCCGAAAGTGAAAAGAACCTGACAAACTTGCCATCCTTTCTCCCCTTGATGATACCCTCCTTTTCCAGTGTGTAAAGGTGGTATTCCAGCTGTCCAACTGCAGTTCCTGTCTGCCGTTGTATTTCCCTGAAATGAACTCCGGGATTGTTCTCTATGAAACTAAGAACTTTCTCTCTGACGCTGTCTGGATCCGGCACCTATATACCTCTGACTGCTCCAAAGTAGAAAATAATCAGGAGGATAAGATCGGAAAGGAGAAAAATCAGCAGGAAATTATTCCCCTTAAGCAATATCCCGAAAACAGACAGGGCAAACAGGAGGTTTACCAGCAGTATCACAGCGAATGCTGCGCCAAGATACATTACAGCCCTTGGGCCGCCCTTGGCCGAGGCTCTTATTGTGACTGCCAGCAGGAATGATGATAGAATTAGCGATATGCCGACTATAATGATTTCAAAAGACAGTATCATTTAATCCGACCTACCTGAATGTCAATGCGTATCCCATCCGGTTCATCTCCTTCTTGATAGTTTCTCTGTTCTTCCTATCCCCTATTATCTTTGTAACCTCAATAACCTTTCCCTTCTTCTTCCCGGTAAAGGCCGTTACAAGCTCTCCCATATAGAGGTAGAAATAGTTCCGCACCCCAAACTTTCGCTTTATGAATGATGAAAAGTATAACGGAATTATGTCCTTGGGTCCGAATATCACAGGGTTTCCTGCTGTTATCTTTTTCTCGGGCTTGTATCTGGATGAAACGTAGCTCACCCTTCTTTCGTCTGTTACGATTACCTTCCTCACCTTTCCACTGGAAAGAAGTTTTTCCACGATCGCGGAATATTCATCGCCGGCTTCAGAGCCCGTAACATTCTCGAATTTTTCCCTGTCAAAGAACATCATCTCCTTCAGCAGAAACTCCAGCATGGAATTCACCGCCTCATACCGTCCGGTCTTTTCGGGAACGAACACGTATTTGCGGTTGTAATCGCGAGCCAGTATGTTGCGCGTGTATAGGTTTTTTATAACTGATCGGACTCCGGGGATATTTTTCCTCACGTTCTGCAGGATTTCTTCCTCAGATGCCCCATTACTGTCCAGGACAATGCTGATTATCCTCTCCTCGTCCTGGCTCAGTTTGGCATTCTTTATTGCCCTGAAGAGTGAAATTACCTCCATCGCGGCATATGCCTGAACCCCATATGGACCGTTGAAAAGGTAAAGCAGCCTGGACTGGAAATAGTTCCTGAGCTGCGTATTTGTTATGCCAAGTGAATTTGCCTCTATTTCACTCCTTATGCCCAGCAATCGCTCCTTCAGGAAATTGAACAGTATCGCCTCGGAAGGCCTTGCGCGGGAGAACTGGCCCACTGCCGCCTTCATAAGCGGTTCTTCACCGATTTCCAGCACCTCTGCATCGGAATTTATTATCAATTCTCCCGTACGCTTGAATCCCTTGGTCTCTGAGACTCCTGAGAATATTTCCTTCTCGTCGTATATCACCACGGCATCTAACCCTATGTTTTTCTTTAACTCCACAAACGCATCCATAATCCACTCCCTGCTTATGCCAGGGATTTCCTGAATATCCTCAACCCAGAGTACGTTGTCCCGTAAGTCGGACTGAACATCGGCAACCTCTACACCCCCTGTAAGCAGCCGGGAATTGAATTCAATGTCCCTTGTATAAAGCCGGCCCAGATACATGTTGACGGGATCATATATTGAGACCAGTATGCTCCCTCCGTAGTCTGAAACGATGCCCTGGTTTCCATAATATAATTCACGGTTGAAGTAGAATGGCTTGATTCCGGCCGACTTGATCTCCATTTCTGGGTGGAACCAGAACGTCCTCGACAGTTCATTCATCGTGACAGGGCCGAACAGATCTATCAGGTAACCCACGCTTCCCTCGGACCTGACATCGCCAAAGAGGACGCGAAACTTGCCTCCCTCGTCTCTGCTTATTGCCAGCTTATATTCCAGTATCCTGAGTATCTGCCTTACTATCTTGATGTCGAGCGATGAACGCTTTACGAGATCCTTTTCAGAATCGTATCCCTGTGAAACATACGTCAGGATGTCGGACTCCTCCTTGGTGAATTTCTCGTAGCGAAGATAGTTAAGGGTCTTTGCAAGTCTTATGGACATGTAAGTTGCCCTGTGCTTTACAAATCTCCCGGAAACCACTTCCCCCGATGCAATAAGTTCCAGAAGATCGGAATCACGGAATCCCCTACACCTTGCAGAGATACTCCATTTATCTGAAGCATACCCGTACACCTGAAAATATTCCCTTGCGCTGCTCACTGGAGATGAAAGCCTCTTTACCCTCTCAAGCTGAATGTCCCTCCTGCTCTCCCCAAGCATCAGATCCAGGTCCTCCTTGAGAATGTACTGCTTGGAGAAAACAGGAGATATATAGTCAAGAACGACTTCACCATTTTCAACCATCTTTCCGGTTATGGCTTCCAGATTCACCGATTCTGCAGGCAGCCTTATCATAATCTCGTCCAGAGTCAATGGGCCGTAGGAACCGAGAATTTTCCGGATGCAGAATTCTATATCCTCTTCTGTCCACTGCTCCCTCTCAAACTCCACGGAACTGTAAGTCGTGGTGCCTGACTTGATGTTTCGCTTCAGCAGAAATGCGGATTCAAGCCTTATGAGTTCATCCTTCAGATCATTTTCATGCATTGCCGATCTGCTTTTCAGTTCGTTGAAAGTCAGTCCACTGCATAGATCCAGCAGCTTCCTGCGATCTGGCGTTATGTCCACGTGCCTGGCAAAAATCCTCCTCAGAACACTATAATTTGACGCAGAAGCCCATAGGGGAGAACGGATGTAGGCGGAAATTATGCCGTCATTCCCGATAAGCTTCTCGGTTATTGGATTCACATCCGTGTTGCTGTAAGGAAAGGGAGAATTGAACCTGTCCCTGAATGGATCGATGTAAAGGAAGTGGTCTGCAAAAGCCAGATATGACTCTTCATCCGCAATTCTTGGCACCTTGCTCCTGAAATAATTCTCAACAACCTTGGAATCGTTGAACAGGAAGCGTATTTTCTGCTCACCGAAAACCCGGTCAATGATCTTGCTCTGGAGCTCCTTAAGCAGCTTGGATCTATCCTCCATAAGCACTATGTCTGATACTCCTGTGAGTATTATGCCGTATGAGAAAGGGCTCGTGTCCTCCCTGTAGTCCAGTATTCCGTATTGCCCTCTGTCAATCACGTTCCTAACATAGAGCAGGGCCCTTGGAACGTCCATCATATCGTTCATAATTTCATGGTACGTCTCCTTGATCACTGGAAAATTTTTTATGCTCTCCAGGCTCCTCAGCACCTTGTCGCTCCGGAGTTGCTGTCTTACAATTGAAATATCATATCCTTTGTACCTCCTGAGAACCATAAGCGATCTGGCCGCACAGTGCCTGAACCTCTGCTTGAAAACCTCCGTATTTATTATTGACCTCGATACCATATCCTCAAGGTTTCCCGAACTGATAAGCGAGAGTTGCTCCCTGAGCGGAATCTTCTGTGGCGAAGTAAGCATGAATCCATCATCGGTTACCGTGATCCTCGTAGTAACAGAATATGCATTGGATAGTGCCTGGGCATATGCACGGGAAAGAGCGTCATTAATCCTCCTTCCAAGAGGTATGTGGTATATTATGCTGTACAGGTTCTTTGAATCGATATATCCCTCGACCAGGAGCTTTCTGTCCGTGGGAAGGTAAAAAGTGGCCTGTGTACGGACATATGAGATCAGGCTGTTCGCCCCATATTCGTCCAGCTTGTAATTTTCCATGAGCCACCTGACCGTTTCCTCGCCTTCCTTGATCCTTCTTGCAAGTTCCTCCCTGAATTTTCCAATAAGGACACCTAGATCATAGTTTCTGGGGAGCATCTCTCCGCTCCATGAAGGCACTGTTGGCCTCATGCCAATTGCATCCTTGACGTTGACGCGGTTGCCGCTCGATCTTACAAACATATAGGTCCTGGCACCCAGAACGAATACATCTCCATGCTTTAGCCGCTCCACGAATTTGTCGCTAAGCTGTCCCAGATGCTTTCCTCTCTCATTTACAACCTGGTAATCGGCCTCCTCCGGGATTGTTCCGACGTTCATGAAATAGATCATCCTGCTGCTTCTCTTCTTTCCGAACGTATTCTGCTCCTTGTCGTACCAGATTTTTGAATATATGGTGCTTTCCTCTATCTCTCCGCTGAGATAGTTTATGGTTGACCGGTAATCCTCAATGTCAAGGTTCCTGAATGAATACGACCCTCTGATGAGGTTGTAGGCTTCGTCAAATCCCCACACCTTCTCCAGGGACATCCCCACAATAACCTGGGAAAGAACATCCAGGGAGTTTTCAGGAATAACCACTTTGTCTATCTCACGATCATAAGCAGCCTTTGTCAGGACAGCACACTCCATGAGGTCGTCGAGATCAAAGACCAGAAACCTTCCCTTTGAGAGCTGATTTATGCCATGCCCTGAACGACCTATGCGTTGAAGGCCCTTTGAGACAGACTTTGGACTACCGATCTGAACAACCAGGTCTATATTTCCTATGTCAATCCCAAGTTCCAGTGAGGTGGACGTAATCACACACTTCAACTCACCATTCTTCAGCTTGTTCTCGACGTCCAGCCTCGTTTCCTTGCCAAGTGAGGAGTGATGGGCCTCGATGCTCTCTATTCCCCTTGCCTTGAGCCGCATGGCAACGTGCTCTGTGCCGCTACGCGTATTGGTGAAGACCAGGGTGGTGGTGTGATCGGAGATAAGGCCCGCAAGCACGTCGTACATCTTGTCGTTGGCGACCTCATAGTTCGCCCTGCTGAGATCCTTCACCGGCGTGATTGTACTGAGATCCAGAAACTTTTTTGTGTCCACGTCAACAATCTCAAAGCTTCTGGGTTTTCCGGACTCAAACCCGCACAGATACTGCCCGATTACATCAAGTGGAGCCTGTGTGGCCGATAGACCTATCCTGACGAAGTGCCCGGCGATACCCTCAAGCCTTTCCAGATTCAGCGAAAGCAGGGTACCCCTTTTTGTGGCGGAAACCTCGTGGATTTCATCTACGATTACATACTTGAGGTCCCTGAATTTTTCCCTGAATTTCGGAGCGGACAGGGCAAGAGAAAAAGACTCCGGAGTAGTTATGAGGATGTGGGGTGGCTTCCTAAGCATCTTCTGCCTCTCCGCCTGGGGGGTGTCTCCTGATCTGACCGATACGCGAATCTGGGGAAAGCTGAAGTTGCTTTCCTTTGATATCTCTGCTATCTCCGCGAGAGGTTTCTTCAGGTTCTTGTCTATATCATTGGCGAGCGCCTTCAGAGGGCTGATATAAAGACAGTAAATCTTATCCTCAAGCGTTCCCTCTCTCGACATCAGGAAAAGTTCATTGAGAATTGACAGGAACCCCGTCATGGTCTTACCAGTCCCTGTTGGGCTGGATACAAGCACATTCATTTTTCTATGGATAAGCGGAATAGCCTTTTTCTGAGGCTCCGTGAGGCCGGTATAGTTGTTGTTGAACCATTTTGCTATTACCGGATCGAGAAAAGGTAACTCTTCCTCGACTCTATAGGATAAGTCATGCGCCTCTTCCATGTGTTAAATCCTTCTTTTAGTTTAATACGGTATTTAACCGTTTTGTAGATTCCCGAAACGGCTCGAGATCCAAGAATTCTGTGGGATATGAACATGTTGCTATCCCAGCTCGGATCTGATGTAACTTATCCGTGAGAGATTCCTGATAAGTGCCTGTACGTTTTTGTCTCCCGTTCCAATGCTGCCGAGGGCATCCCTGTAGAATTCAATGGCTACGTCATAATCATGTACATTGACTGGTTTTGGAATGCCGTCCTTGCCGCCGAGGGCAAAGGAATATTTCACAGGATCCTGGAACGAGGGAGGCTCCCCGTGGATAACTTCTGCCAGGTAAGAGAGTGCCCTGATCGTGGATTTGCCAATACCGTTGATGTTCATCAGCTCCATGAAGTCCGACGGGCTGTATTCATATATCATTCTCAGCTTCTTCCAGTCCACGCTATGATCAAGCCGGAGCTCCCGAACCTCACCTGAAAACGCGTCAAGAGTGCTCTGCCTCCCCTGAGCTACTCTTCTTCTGAGCACAGCTGGGTCATCTTCTGCAAGCTCAACCATGGAGTTCCTGTTACGTTCACTAAGCCTCGTGGAAAGATCAAGCGACTCCGGACGGTAGTCAAAGGATGACAAACCGTTTCGGGCGTCGTTTATCAGGTCCTGGCGGCCTGACCAGATCCAGTGATATCTCCTTGCCATCCTGATCTGCTGATCCATTCCCTGCTGTATGACAGCCCATTTTCCGGAACTATCAATGACTATGAACTGAAGATACAGGTCGTATCCATCCTGCAGAAGGTTGTTATCTATCCTGGCTATGTTCTTTGCCTTACTGAGTATGTCAGGAACCTTGCTTTCCGATATATATCCACTTCTTGCAAGCTTCCCAGCCTCTTCAGATGTCATTCCCATGTGCTTGCCCTTTCCCCCGATAACGCGTATTGCGCCTTCGTTCTTACCATAATATTCCTTGATGGCGGCCAGGGTTGCCGTGGTAGTCCCGCTGGAATTCCAGTCGAATCCTGTTACCAGGGAGAATGAGTGGAACCAGAATGGGTCGGACAACTTCTCCAGAAGAGTATCCACTCCGTACTCTTGAACTATAATTTCACATAGAGTTCCGCCAAGTTCCACCATCCTCTTGAAGAGATATTCTGGTGGATGCCCATAATGCAACGGCAGAACGGAGGTACCCCTTCTTTCCATGGATAATGATTCTTGGAATGATAATAAATTATCTCAAAAAAATAACTATTTTTTCTTGAATTCGGTGTATCCGCACTTCCCGCAGGTCAGCCTGTCCTCGTGTTCAGCGAGAAAAGTACCAGGACCGCACCGTGGGCAAAACCGTCTGAGTCTTGTGAGTTTTTCTCCTTCAACTTTGTATAATTCCCTCTTCATCATTTTATTCACTTGCCGTTTTCTGTTTAAGCCCGTTCCTGATAAGTTCGTAGTCAGGTTCGTACAGCATCGCGCTTTCCGTGTTCTGGTAAATTTTGGAGTAACCTATGAGTTCCCTCTTGCCGGCCTCCTGCTTCAAAGTGTCTACTATCACGAGATCCTTCTTCGATCCTGTGTTCTTGGCAATGAGGTCCCTCACAGATTCCCTGCTTGGTGACCCGCTGCCGGTATAAATGATCCTGTATCGTATCTCCTTCCTTTTCAGCAGCACGTTCTCCCTAGTCGATTCTATCTTAATTTCAGTCATTGCAGTTTCATCCTCTCAACGAGTCTATTTACAGTACCTTTAATATCAGGGTTAATGTCTATACAGCCAAGCCCCCTGTCAGGGATGCCGTAAGCAACAACTGTATCAAAGCCTGAATAATAAATTATTGGTATCACTGCGAGATCCTCTTCCCCGTGCACCTCAATCCTGCCACCCTTTCCATTCCGGATCAGCCTGCCTATTAAATTGAACAATTCAAGCGATATGGTCCCGGGATCATTCACCACTTCCAGTGATCCTTCAACGTGTACAAAATTTCTATGCTCATTCCTCTTTGTCTTCAGGTCAACAACTTCCATGAAGAGTTTTATTCCAGCGTCCCTTAGGCGCTCAGTTGTGACATCACCCACTGCTATTATTCTCTTGATTCTGGCCTTCTGTATCAGCTCGTCCAGAGAGCATATGTTATGGCTGTTGGCCGCAATTTCAGAGCGCAGATCCTCGGATATTATGTATTTACTGCCGAACTTTGATGGCATACATACCTTCAGAAGTTATGCCCGCCCGCTCGGCCACTATGGAATTCTTGTGTTCCTTTATATATAGGAATCCACTCCAATCTGAGGTCAGCTTCTCCTCGGGATGTGATATGCAAACCTTCTCTGCGGTCAGTCTCTTGCACTTCTTGCATGCCTTAAGTGTTATCTTCATCTTAATCACTGATTCTTATTATTCCTGGCTTTTTCCAGCCACTCGAGCTTGCCCAACCCCATCTGTTTCATTGTAAGCCCGATCTGGCTGTCCCTTACTGACGATGAGTTGAGGTTCATGGCAACAATCCTTACCCTGACCCTGTCACCAATCTTCAGGTCTCTTTTCGTATCCTTTCCGATAAATCTCTGGTTTGCCATGTCCTTATCTATCCTGTCATCCATTATCTGGCTGATGTGAAGCAAACCGTCAAATGGCCCTATCCTGACAAATGCCCCAAATTCCTTGACCGATACAACAACGCCATCTATGATTTCGTGCATTTCTGGATAATAGGCAATGGCCTTGTACTTGATTGTCTGATAAACTCCGCCGTCCCCATGGACTATGGCTCCTTCCCCTACCGGCTTGACGTCCACTATGGATACAACATAGCACTTTCCGGGATTCTTCTGCGTCTCACCCTCATCGACATCAATTAGTTTTCCCTCAATGGTTTCCCTCGCAACACGCATTATGGATTCATTGTAGTCATTGCTGAGCATTTCCGGCGGGATTCTCGCAATATTCTCATCTTCAATCATTATGTACATTCAAGACACCATTCCACGACATTCAGAACCGAACTTAGACCCTAATTCAGAACCGTCCAAATTGCAAACAGCCAAACTCACCCTACTGCGGAATCTCATCGGTGAATCTACGGCGGATAAGGCAATTCCGGTTCCTACCCATATGGGCATTTATTAGTGATGTTAATGTTAACTATTAACCTTATGGTGATTCAGCGTATCAGGCAACGATACCCTGCATCGCCATATCAGCATTACAAGGCAGGTATTCCGTAATCTATAATTACAATTTTGCCTATCCGTACAGCATGCTTGAACTTTCGGAAAGTGATACTTACCGGGATCTGAGGGAAACGGTCAGGTTGTTTGTCAAAAAAGAGGTATTTCCTGCAGCCGCAGAAATGGACAGAAACGATCATTTTCCCACGGAACTTTTCAGGAAGATGGGAAAGCTCGGCTATCTTGGCATTACCATACCGGAGGAGTATGGAGGGTCTGGCATGGATTACCGTGCCCAGGCAATTGTAGAAGAGGAACTCGGATATGCATCTGCTTCCCTGGGGTTGTCCTACGGTGCCCACAGTAACCTCTGTCTTGACAACCTGTTCAGGAACGGATCAGAATTCATTAGAAGGGAATATGTCCCCAAACTGGCTAGTGGAGAGTGGATAGGTTCCCTTGCGCTTACAGAGCCGGGATCCGGATCAGATGCCCTTGCAATGAAGACAACCGCAAAGGCTGCCGGAAAGGATTACGTTTTGACGGGCAGCAAAACTCTGATTACGAACGCACCGTATGCCGATCTTTTCCTGGCGTACGCAAGAACAGGTGATGCCTACACGCCATTCGTGATACTGAGCACCGATAAGGGCTTTTCAAGAGGGGCAAAATTTGACAAGATGGGGATGAGAGGATCCCCCACTGGAGAGGTATTCTTTGATTCCATAATGCTGCCGGAAGATCGTGTGGTGGGAAAGGCAGGGGGTGGAAAGGACATAATAATGAGCGGACTCAATTCAGAGAGGGTGATTCTTTCCTTCATATTTATCGGCCTTGCAAGAAGGGCAATAGACCTGTCTGTCAGGTATAGTATGCAACGAAAGCAGAGCGGAAAATACCTTTACGAATTTGAGATGATACAGGAAAAACTGGCTGTCATGTATACCAGATACGAAGCGGGACGCCTCCTTGCCATGAAGGCATTGAGCAGACTGGAAAGGGACAGGATGGATGCAATGTCTGCTGCTACGGCTATCTACTATGTTGCTGAATCTGCAGAACAGATAGCCCGTGAGGCCATACAGATTCACGGAGGCTATGGCTATGTTAAGGATTTTGAAGTTGAACGCCTGCTGAGGGACGCGATCCTGGGACAGATAGGAGCCGGAACGACTGAAATTAGAAAGAAATTGATATCATCCGGCCTGATTAAAAACTATATGAGTCAAGACAGGATGCCGGACTGACTTATGAAATGTATTATCTGCGGTGAAAGGGATTCTGTGGAGAGAGGGCTCTGCGAGGATTGCCTTTTCAAGTCGGTAAGTGTTACCTTTGATGCCTCCGAAGACATAGTTATCTGCCCGAAATGTGGTGGAATTAAGATCGGAAAGCGATGGCACTACAGGAACAAAGAGCGTGAAATGCAGAAGAGAATAGAATCAAAGATTAACCTGAGAGGGATAGAGGGAAAAACCGCCAGTGTCTCGTTCAACGACTTCGACATGGCTGCGGACGACAAAATAGAATTTGAGGCGGAAATCGAGTCTTCTTCGGGCCTTAAACATACTTTTCCCGGTGAAATTCATCTAAAGAAGCTCCTTAACAGCTGCCCGGAGTGCAATAAGAAGACAGGATCATACTACGAAGCCATCATACAGATTAGGTCTTCCTTTGGCGAATACGACAGTTCCATCGAGGAGGTTGTTTCGGAAGCAATTGCCATTGAAAATAACCTGGAGAAGGATCACAGTAATTCCTTCATCTCGAAGATAGAGAAGAAGCCGGAAGGGATTGACGTGTATCTCGGAAGGAAAACTGATGCCGCGCAGATCGCAAAGGCCATAACGGACAGAAGACCGTCGAGCCTGATAGTAACAAAGAGCCTTGTCGGAAGGCGTGAGGGAGAGGATTTCAACCGCTACACATACGGAATCAGGATTCTTGGGCTGACCGATGGTTCGGTTATCTCCATGCGGGATGGGACATTCATAGTAAAGGCGATTCATAAGGAGAACACGAGGTTGCTGAACACAGAAACCGGTAAAGAAAAAATTGTGAAATCAGAAACGCTCTTCAGGAATGACTACAGGGTAGTGGAGAGAAAGATACAGAAGAGAAAATTTATAGTTCTTTCCCGAAATGACAAGGAAGCTGAGGTAATGGATCCTGAAAATTTCAAGGTATCCACTATCAGAGGAAAGTTTTCAGGGAATGAGATAGAACTATACTCCTACGAAGGCCACCTGTATTAAATAATCGCCAAGATTAATATTTGTACGGAGCATCCTTGAATCATGAGGATCAGTGCAGAATGGCAAAAACTCACAGAAGCGATGATTCATCGCCCTGGAATTGAGATCGCATATGCAATGCTCGCGCCCAGACCATTTCTGTTTGAAAGACCCTTTAAGATAACAAAGGCGGTAAGGGAACATGAGTCGCTGGAAAGAATTCTTAAGGAAAACGGAGTAAGGGTGAGGGTCCTCCGTGACACCGTGGTGGACGAAGCTGAAAAATCCAATGATTTCAGGAAAAAGCTTGAAGAAAAGGTAAAATCCACTGTCAGATTTTTCGGCACGGTTGAGTCGACGAACCGTGCTACAGCTGAATTTGTAAAGAATATTGAGACAATAGACTCATCGACGCTGTTTCAGATCCTCACACTTGAGCCCGCTATTGATCTCAAACGAGACCTTGATGATCTGTCGGTGGAGTATCCTACGGTATATTCAAACATTCCACTTGCCAACCTATATTTCATGCGGGATCAGCAGGCCGTGGGAAACAATGGGGTAGTCATAGGCAGCATGAAGAAGAGGCAGAGATCAAGGGAAACAGAGATTACAGATTTTGTAATACGCGGTGCTCTTCACGAGAATGACGTATTCAGGGTTTCGGAGGGTAACTCCTTTGAGGGTGGAGATTTCATACCAGCAGGAGATTTTGCACTGATTGGCACTGGGCCAAGAACCGACATGAATGGTGCGATGGAGGTCATCAGATCTGGAAAATTTGATTTCGACGAATTCTTTGTCGCAAGCAACCCCATTTATGACTTCATGGAGGGGGGGACCAGGGATTCCATGATCAACATGCATCTGGATACGTACTTTAACATTGCCGGTGATGGAATAGCAGTTACTGCCATTGACCTAGCAAAGAAGGCAGAAGGTGTGGTGATGGGAAAAAGTGCCACCGGTGAATATGTAGAGACTGCCAGAAGCAGCCTGTACGACTACATGAGGGGAAAGGGATACAATTTCATAAACCTCAGGCTGAGCGAGCAGATGGGATACTCTTCAAACTTCCTTACTGTATCGGACAGGAAGATACTTGCAGTTAACGTAAAGCAGGTTATCAGGAAATTGCTTGACGAGAATGTCTTCTCAAGGAAGCTTGCCGACATGGTGCGTTCAGACCTTGCAAAAAAAGATTCCGACCGATTATTTCCGGAAAGGAAAGACATAACAGACCTTGGACTGGACTGCATTACCCTTGAACTCAGTGAGCTCACGGGAGGATACGGAGGGGCGCACTGCATGACTGCGGCCCTTAACCGGAACTGATCCTAATAACCGGGATATGAGAAGATAATGTTCAGAATGATTGAATAGGTTACGCTGACACTGCCGTCTATAGAAACGAGGTAAATGCCCAGTGTTTCCGTACCATTATAGCAAGCGTGCGGATCCAATGCCACCTCGATTAAAAGGGGGGAAGTAATCGAGAGCCCGATCAGTGCCCCTGTTGAAGCGGATTGGTTCGGCTTACTTGTGAACTGCAATCCCGATACGGTACTGTTTGACAATATCATGGATAAGCCAGAATCCGTCGTTTTTCCGCTGGCGGATGAAATATACGCATGTGCAAGCCATAATGAACCCGCTGTCGCGGTCAGGGATCCAAGATTTAAGTTTTCCCGCATGAAAACTTTAACTCCCCATAATGTACCCGCCGGCAGTCCGTATTCTACAAAGATGATGCCGCTGCTATTCTCTGATTGTATGGAGCTATTGTATGCCAGGTTGAAGATATCTACCCTGTTCAGGGAGCCCTCGAGTTTTCCATTGGAGTAGAAATATGAATAGCCAGTGTTAACCTCTGTGGCGTACGATGTCCTTGAATGTGCCCACTTGACGCTGCCATTCACAGCAAATACGTTCAGAAAGTAGTAGGTGGGACCACCGAAAAACAGGGCAGGAATGTTGATGGTGTACCACTGTGTCCCATTGATCTTTACGGTTGTGTTTTCCATTAACTGTTCCCCGAACAGGATGTTGCCTATGGATACGTTAACCTTTCCAGACCCCGTAAGAAGGAGGGATATGTGATTTATAATTCCTCCCTGTGTAACCTGGAACGCCTGGGATGCGTTGAGATTTCCGTATTTTAGAGATGTTGAATTGGCGCCAACCACTGCATCTCCATTGCTGGGATAAAACACTATGGGTATCACCTGCAAATGACCCGTCTGATCTACACTTCCATTACCATTGAATACAGAGTAACCCGTGACCGGTTGAACGGAATATGCCATCGTCCCGTTGTTGCCGTCCACTTTGATGAACCTGCCATCGGAAGAATAATACCTCTCACCTGAATACAATGACCAGTTCGTTCCCGTGCCAAGCCCGTATTCATAGAATATCGTCCCGTTGTGTGGAATTGAACCAAGGCCGGGATTGAAGGATACGGAATACATCCCGCTGAATGATGATCCTGTTACACTAAGGTTGAGAGGGAAATTGAATCCGAAGAAGCTGATTGTCAGGTTGACTGTAAGGAATGACCCGAGATTTCCATATGAACTGACATTGGCTAGAGAATCTGAATTCTGCTGGTAGGCCGATCTCCAAACAGGGCTGCCTGAGACATTGTATAGGTTTATGTAATATGGTGTTTCTCCGCTCAAGAAGAGAGTCGGCAATGATATGTTATAATAACTTGTACCGGCAACCTCTATACTCTCATTGCTGACAAGCTGTGATCCGTAAAGGGATGTTCCCATAGAGAAATTGAATGTGCCGTCACCTGAGAGCAGAAGGGAAAGTTCATTGATGAATTCACCAGTTGCTGTGCTGAACTTCTCACTCTGGGCTCTCACTCCCGCAGTATTGAAACCAAAAAGAAAAAGTGAGGCAGGTGAGATCGTTTCGTTTACTGGAGCGCTTGCATAGCTGTATGCGGTTTCATTGATGGGCATGTACAAAACCCCTGAATAGTTAGTGCCTGATGACAGGCTGAAAACCGATGAATTATCAGAAGTGGTGAATCCGTTGATGTTGTTCGGGAAGGCCGTGTAATTCCCTCTGTTAAGAACAACCTGATCTGAAACTCTGCCTGTGTTTGATGTGAAGCCTGAGGCAGAAATGCTTGCGTTCATCTGCGAAAAATCATGGCTAATATTAAGTGTCACGCCAGGCGAGGAACCATTGGAAGAAAATAACAGGACGGGTGTTCCGGGATTACCCGTTACAACCACCGGGTTATAGGTCACGACTCCTGCACTTGCCAAACCGGTAGATAACAGGGCTAAGGCTATAACTGCGGTCAGTACAGCTCTGAGTGCCCGCCCTGCCATCTGAAACACTCTCACTAATCAGACGGCGCGTACTGCAGGGTAAGAGTTGCAGTGCCAGGCGTTCCCGGCGTTTCAAGGGTATTCATCACGATGGTGACATAAAGAGTGGAACCACTGGATACGATCATTTGGGTACCGCTTATTATTTGTTTTCCATAACTGGATGTAGTGGCTGGGTTTGTGGAATAGTACATCGTAACATAACCAGGCAGAGTTCCGTTCAACCATACCTGGGCATTAAATCCCGCTTTATTTACTATCTCCAGTGCGTTTGTAATATTAACACCACCATGATGGCTGTAGTTCAGGTCTAGACTAACATTATCCCCGGAAGCCGAATAGTTGGCGTAGAGGAAATGCATACTGTTTGCCTGCGAATAACCAGGCCCGTTTGCTATATAGACAACCGCATTATTCTGGGTAGTTGACACCAGAATTGGGTCGTTAATGATAACCGCCGCTGTGGCGGTAGCTGGCAATAGCGCTGCAGTAAATATTGCAAGGAAAAGAAACGTCTTTCTATTCATATTTTCTAGACATTATGTAAGGGCTATATAAAAATATAATTATGTATATTTTAGTTCATCCTGGCAATAGAAGCGATGCAACTCCTGTATTTTGGATCTTCCATAGTATGCTTGGGGAGTCTGGAATGGCGCCTGGTTCCGCCAGATAATGATAAATAACAGCAGGCGATGATCAGAACGTGTCTGTAAAGGGATTATGCCATATTTGCGGGGCACCCGCATCGACTCTTTGCAGGATATGCAACGAGCTGACCTGCGAGATTCACCTGTCTAAAAATGGCAAGGTCTGCATACAGTGCCAGGAAAAGTTCGGAGGGCTCGTATTTAGCGCCTGAATCTATATGACTGCAGCCAATCCAAGTCAGAGTTGTAAATATCCCTTATGTCCTTTATGTCATAGAACATCATTGCAAGCCGCTCAAGTCCAAGACCCCACGCTATCACCGGTTCTCTTAAGCCCATGGGTGCCGTGACCTCAGGCCTGAACAGACCTGAGCCACCCATCTCTACCTCCTTGCCGTCTATGACAGCCACCACGTCCATGCTGGGCTCTGTATATGGATAATATGACGGGATCAGCTTTATTTCATTAAAGCCGAGTTTTGAGTAGAATTCCCTTATGAGCCACTTTAACGTCGATATGTTGGCGTCCTTCCCATAGAAGACTCCCTCGATCTGGTGCAGTTCTGCAAGGTGCTTCCAGTCAACACTTTCGTGCCGGAATGCCTTCTCTATGGAGAATACTGCCACTGGTGGCTCACGGTGATTATAAAGGTACCTTATGGTGTTAACCGTTGTGTGGGTCCTCAGCAGCATTCGCCTCGCCTCCGCCTCGTCCCATTGATACCTCCACCCAGAATATCCCGGAATTCCTCTTTCATGTGACTTTTTCACTTTTTGAAGAATTTCCTGATTTTCAAACTCGGGCTTATTTTTTACCTCGACATAAAATGTGTCCTGCAGCTCCCTAGCTGGATGGTGCTGCGGGATGAAAAGTGCGTCCATGTTCCATCCTGCATATTCTATGTAATGTCCGCGTATTTCACTGAATCCAAGCTCCAGAAATATCCTCTTTACACGATTGATCAGGTATGTTATGGGGTGCATGGAGGATCCGTGGAGAGCCTCTACGGGAGAGGAAAGGTCATACTCCCTGAATCCTGATGACCTCCACTTCCCAGATAAAATGACTTTGCTGTCAATTTCCTCTATGCTTTCCTTGCCAGAATCCCGGATCTCGAAGCGCTTCCCTTTATCAGTGAGGGTTATGTATCTCCTCCCTATTTTTTTAACTTCAAGCAGATCACCTCTCCCCTTGAGGTTCTCCATGATTGTCTGATCCACGCTTCCCTGCCCGGAATCAAGAATTTCGAGCGCCTTCTGGCGATCCTCGATTTCTCTTCTGGCAGTTTGGTTTTCGACATAATCTATCCGCCCACCCTTTGGCTTGATCCCGAACTTTGCGAGTTGAGTAATGGCAATTCCCCCTCTTTCTTTTCCGAACCTTACAAATATCCGGTCTAGTCCAACTGAACCCTCATTCTGGAGAAATTCAAGAACTCGGAGTTCCGGCAGACCCTCGGTAAGATATTTCCTCCCCTCACTACCAAGCGAGAATTTCTGCTCATATTCGGTTTCCACGTCCACGAACCCCTTCTGCTGCAGCCACGAAACTGCGCTTGTCAGTTCTCTCCTGGTCATATCTGGAAGAATGATACTGTCCTCAGCAACCCTGGACGAATCCGGAAGGCCTTTCATGAACTTCAGAACCTCGTTCTCGTTCCTGCTTAAATCCATCAAGTATGGAACATACCTTCAAATATGAATTTTTGCAGCTTCCCAGCAATTTGATGGCTACTGCATTGACAGATAATCCACTATATTTTAATATAGGGTATACATTATTATATATAATGCAAACCGGAGTATTCCTCAAGATTGAATTCAATTCCGACATCCCTCTGTACCAGCAGATAAGGGATCAGATTGTTACAGCCATTGCAGATGGAACGCTTAAGGAAGGGCAGATCATCCCCTCGGCTAGGTCAATGGCAAAGAACCTTGGCATAAATTATCACACGGTTAACAAGTCCTACAACATACTGGCACTTGAGGGTTTTATAACCATGAATTCAAAGAAGCAGCTCCTTGTAAGTCCTGCTTCGGGGGCCCAGGTGAAGCGATTCCTGGACGACTGGAGTTCCGTTGAGGTTAGCCTAATCAATGAAGCAAAGGCCATGGGATTCGAAGCAGAGAAGATTATGGAAATATTCAAGAAACTGGTATATTCCCAATCGTCCCAGCGTGATAGTTCACGCTGATTTAGATGCTGCCTCCAGTTGCAGTGATAAATGGAACTGATCGTTTCCTGACTGAGTGCGAAATCGAAAATGAGGTGCAATGACTGAATCCATCGGAAATAGATACCCCGGTTGTATTCCTGGTTATCGGACTGGTGTACTGGGTTGTGCCGTACGTAACCCAGAACACCATAAAGTTTGGAGTAAGAATCCCTCCAGAGAGGGCCAATGACCCGGTAATAAGGAGAATGCTAAGAATATATCACGTGTGGCTTGCTCTCGTCACAATCGGCGTTTTTACCGCCTTCATATTTATTCCTGACCTTTACGGATTTTACAAAATTGGATCCTTTTCATATATTGTAGAAATTGCCGCGGTTTATCTCATTTATTTCGTTGTTCACGGCAGGCTAAAAAAAATAAAGGAAGAAAACGGGTGGTACCATGGGGCAAGAGAGGCTGCAGGCGTTCTGGTGCCTATTGCACCTGAAAGCCGTAGAGACTATGTTTACACAATAATGCTCGCGTTTTCAGCGTTAATAATTGCTGCTACTGTTTTCATGGGAGCCATACTTTATCCGGACTTACCTTCACTTCTCGTTACCCACTATGCCAACAACGGAATACCCAACGGTTTTGAAAGAAAGGACCTGATTGAGGTTTTTACATTTCCGATCCTGCAACTGGTTGTTACAGCGATCCTCTTCTTGGTCTCATACGCAATATGGAGAGCCAGGCAGGAAATTGAGGTATTCAGACCGTATACCTCATATCTGCAGCAGCTAAAATTCAAGAAATATTACAGATACGTAATTATCGCAATATCAATTTCACTTAATGTCTCATTGATGCTTGTGGCAGCAATACACTGGGGATTGCTGAACAAAAAATATGGATCAGCCCTGAGCTACTTCCCCATCACTGCAGTGCTACTTATCTCTACGCCCATGATTTACCTAGGCCAGCAGGGAAGCAGAATAAAAACTGGATTTCCGGAACAGCCGACCGGCTTTGTCAACATGAACGATGATGTTCTGTGGAAGGGTGGAATTTTTTATTTCAACAGGTCTGATCATTCGTTTCTGGTGGCCAAGAGATTCGGCATAGGGTGGACAATTAACTTCGGAAACCCCCTTACCTGGGCAGTTATAATGGGAATTGTCATGGTACCGGTGGTCTTTCTTTTGGTCTTATAACTCTAAAAACCGCGTCCCTTCATTTCCTGCATACATAAAAAATATAAATACAGCCATAGAATTAACTTTTAGGTACTTTATTGATCGAAGCTAGTGATTCCATGCATATTTCCCTTCACTCCGAATCTATCTTAAGCGAGGAGAAACAGTGGTCAATTTTCTGCAGCTCAGTCAGCCAATACCCCATAGTAACAGTGAAGACAAGGGAGAGTCTTCTGGAAAGTTTAATCCCTCATTATGACTGCAGAGACGATAGAACTGCCATAATCCTGTATAGTTTCGGCTATGAGGCAACTGCAAGAATGGCAGGTAGCTTGTGCAAGAATTCAACTTTGCTGGAAATAGGGAACATAGACAGGGCAATTATCGGGGATTCCAGACACGCAGCGAACCTCGGTGATCAGATGGCCTCTGAAATATTTGCCGATTCCATGAAATTCCGGAAGCTAGATGTATTTATTATCGGGGCAAGTAATATATTTCTTTCAGACAGAAAAGGCTTGAATATGCGTTTCACAGAACAGTTCTGGAATTCGTTTATTTCAGCGATCAACGCGATCAACAATGACTCGAGGCTAATAATGTTCAGCAAAAGGGGAAATACAGAAGTAGAAAAACTTTTAACCTCACTTTCCAACGCTGTTGTATCCGTGGACATTGTGAATGACAGCCTCGATTTCCAGATAACGAGCCTATGAAAACTCCTGGAAGAGTAGCCATCATTTCCTGTTTCTTTGCTGCACCTCTTATCCTTTCTTTCTTTACCGCTACTTCAATAATTGCGATACCAATTGTTTATATCTACTGGTTACTTCTTTTTATTTCAGTTTTCACCGTAGCAGTATTCCAGATCCAGATGTTTAAAGCTGATAAATATACTTTCAAGTTACTACACCATCCAACAAACAAAAAAATGATCATACTAATTGCTGCTTTTAACGAAGATCCCGGAATGCTAGCCAGAAACCTCATATCAATAAAGAATGCCAACAGGGACGGTGAGGTCTGGCTTCTGGATGATTCTACAGACCAGAAAATAGTAAAAGAGCTGGTCCCGATCTGCGAGAAACTTGGAGTCAGAATTATTCACAGAGACTCGAGAAGAGGATATAAGGCTGGAGCCTTAAATGATGCCCTCGCATTGATAGGAGAGGATTATGAGTTTATGGCTGTTTTTGACAGTGACCAGATGCCTAACCCCAGATTCTTTACCGGCATCATGGGATACTTTTCTGATCCAAAGATTGCGGTTGTTCAGATACCACAGACATACACAAGCGTTCCAACAAATATCAGTAACTCTGCTTTTTTTCAGCAGGAAGTTTTTCTTAGGAAGATAATGAGGGCAAGAAGCGGATCATCTGCATTTATTCTGGGCTCTGGATTTGTTGCTAGAATTTCAGCGATTAGGTCGGTTGGAGGCTTTTATGAAGAAAATGTAACAGAGGATCTTGCAACATCGATCATTCTTCAGAGCCATAGCTGGAAGATAGTGTATGTGGATACGTCCGACATCTGGTATGGAAGGTCTCCAGAAACTGTAAGCGCATACATCAAGCAACAGGGAAGATGGTCGCTTGGAGGGTTTCAATCTCTTTCGCTGATGTTGTACAGCAATCTCCCATTATCTGCCTTTTTTGATTACTTTTCAGGTTGGCTTTATTGGTTATGGGTCGGTCCAGTCAGGCTTTTCTCGCTCCTTTCTCTTGTGTTGTTCCTAGATTTCAGGTTATATACAATTCTCGTGAATCCCATATTTTTCATTATCTTTTACTTCCCGTTCTTTATTTATTCAATGCTCTTTTACTATTATACAGCTGGCGACGGGTTGATGAGTTACGGAATAAAGGGGTTTTTCATGCACCAGGGTGCAGAACTTCTACTGATGTTCACCGTGACTTCTTCATTCTTTGCGTACATTTTAAGAAAAAAACGACCTTTTACCGTTACCCCAAAAGGCGTTGCTGGAACCTATTCCTTCAGGCAGGCCATGCCAATGATCCTGGTAGAATTGCTTGTTACTTCCACAATAAGCTTGGGAGTTATATGGCTAAGGACTGCCAGCCAGTTTCTGCTAAGAACGGCCATTTACATTAACCTATTTTTCGCAGTCTATCTCATACCTTTCCTGATAGCAGCAAGCGTTATACTGTTTACTAGCACCTATTCCCCTAAGGATGAAAAGATCCTTCTAACCAGGGTGCAGCAGCCGCCCGGATAGAGCCAGGATAAAGATGGTGCACTAAACCGCTATTGAAAAACATTTGTATAGAATGACCTGGATCGCGTCTTGTCATTCCTGTTTAGGGCTGGCCCGTTTTGATTTGCATATCTACGGATGAAGGAAGGCTTCCCAAAAATGCGGATCAAAGCAGCGTCTTCGGCGTCAAGGTTAAGCAGATATTTTCCTTTAGCTCTCTTGAGGAAATCAGCAAGGTCCAGAAAATCCCGCTCGGTAAAATTAAAGTTATACCAGTTTTTTCCAGGATATGGAGGATCAAGATATAAGAAGGCACCTTCAGAGTCGTATTTGCGTAAAACGACTCGAAAATCGAGATTTTCTATCTGCCACGTTCTCACGACATCATGAATTTTCCCGAAACTGTAAAGGGTCTTCTTCATGTACAGATTTGGAGACTTTTCCCTTTGCGTTCCGTAGGTGTCACCAAGCCCTCCAAAGCTATGGCTGAACCTTACAATTGTGTCCATTGCCCTGAGTGGATCGATGATGCGGGGGTCGTCTGAAACAGTGCCAGAAAAATCCTGCGGCCAACGGTAACCGGTTCCGGCTTCACCGATTTTCCTCATGCTGCCCTTTCCACCAGTACCGGTATCCCTAATATACTGGGATGCAGTCCTTAATTTGGAAATTTCATCTGCACTGGCGACCTCATCCCTCAGCATTTTATACAAGATTTCAGGTTTGTACTTTATTGAATTGAACAGATTAGTGAACTGGGGGTCTATATCGTTATAGATGGTGGCGGGAGAATTAATATTGAGCGACACTGAGCCGGACCCACCGAAAATATCAATAAACAAGTTGCAGTGAGAGTTGCTAAACACTTTCCTGATATCCGGAATAACAACAAACTTGGCCCCGGGATATTTTAGCAGTCTGAGGTAAACCATGGCTCACTGCTGGCATATCATCTTTCAGGCTATATTGCTTTCCAACACATGACGATTACATATCGCTATGCGTTATAATTTTCATGACAAAAAAATCACTGTCAACGTGTATATGACTCTTGATTGATTCGGGGTTTTTCCGAAATATCCCGGATCGGACGTAGAAGAGGATGATCCTGATGATTTCTGGAAGGAGATGTGGATAAGCAGATATGATTCAGTTGACACAATAATTTCCGGGAAGAGGTCATATAAAGGACACGCACTGGCTAACCGGAAGAAAACTGACAAGGAATATCTATATAATTACTCCAGGTTTCTTGAAAGATGCAAGCTGATAGTGTTAAGCAACATGGGGGAACGGCAAAATTGAGAATGGAGATATGGGTGATTTGTTGGAACGGCTGAAAAGAGCCTGGTAATGACATAATAGTGGAAGGGCCCCTCGCTTGCCCATGATTTTATCCAGAGTGGGCTGGCTGATGACTACAAAATGTTTGTGATGCCAGTAAACACCAGCCACAGTTAAAGCATAACACTATTCCAAAAAGGCCCAAAATCATAAGCTGACCACTTAATATGAATGAATGAAAAACTATAATTGAAATAGATATTGCTTAAATTTCAATGGGTCTGTCCGGATTTGGACCGGAGTTTCCAACTCCCGAAGCTGGAAGGATACCAGGCTACCCCACAGACCCTGTGATCGAGGAAAGATTGCAGCCTTAATAATATTTCAGTCAGCGTGGTGGCATCCTTATGGCTCCGTCAAGCCGTATGGTTTCTCCGTTTATCATGGCATTCTCTATTATGTGTACGGCAAGGGCAGCAAACTCCTCAGGCTTCCCAAGTCTTGAAGGGAAGGGAACCTGCTTGCCCAGGCTTTCCCTCACTTCAGGTGGGAGCTTTCCGAGTAGCGGAGTGTCGAATATGCCTGGTGCGATTGTCACAACCCTTATTCCATAAGTTGCCAGGTCACGTGCAATTGGAAGTGTCATGCCAACTATTCCACCCTTGGATGCAGAATATGCAGCCTGGCCAATCTGACCCTCGAAAGCTGCTATTGAGGATGTGTTGACTATCACGCCACGCTCTCCATCAGAATTAGGTGTATTCATTATGGCGTATTGCGAGAATATTCTGATGGCGTTGAACGTCCCTATGAGGTTTATACCGATAACTTTTGAAAAACTCTGCAATGAGTGAACACCATTCTTTCCGACAACTTTTTCAGCTATTGCGATCCCTGCGCAGTTGATCAACCCATGCACTGCCCCACGGGCCTTTGTCGCCTCTGAAAAAAGAGTCTTTATGCTATCCTCGCTGGTTACGTCTGTTTTGATAAATATTCCATTCAATTCCTTAGCCACAGCGATCCCATTGTCCTGGTCAAGATCAGCTATAATTATGCCAGCGCCCTTACTGTACAGAAGGCGTGCAACTGCAGCCCCTAGCCCTGACGCTCCACCGGTTATGACAAATAATCTGTCCCTTATTTCCATGGTTTGAAATGCAAAGAAAGGTCATAACCTTTCCACTATCATTCCGTTCGCCATCCCTCCACCTTCACAGATAGCAATTAGCCCAGTGCTGAGCTTCTCGTGCTCCAGTGCGTTGATCATTGTTGCCAGGATCCTTGTACCAGTGGCCCCCAGCGGATGACCGATGGCAATTGCACCCCCGTGAATGTTTAGTTTCTGCATTGGGACTTTAAATTCCTTCTGCCAGGCAAGCACCACAGAAGCAAAAGCTTCGTTGACTTCGAAGAGATCTATGTCATCCAGTTTCAATTTTGCCTTTTCAAGAACCTTTTTTGTAACTGGTATAGGCCCGGTAAGCATCTTAATCGGGTCAACACCCACAGCGGCTGTTGATACAATACGCGCCTTTGGTTTGAGGCCAAACTCCTCTACCAATGCCCCGGATGCAAGTAGAGACAGACTCGCCCCATCCGATATCTGACTTGAGTTCCCCGCTGTGATCATCTTCAGTCCTTCAAACGCTGGAGGCAAACTGGCCATTTTTTCAAAGTCTACCGTTTCCCTTACACCTTCGTCTTCGCTAATGGTGGCTTCCTTACCGTCATCCCCTGTCACTTTGACAGGTACTATTTCTTTTGTTGTCCTTGGTCTTGCCTTGGAGGCAAGCTTATGGCTCCTCTCTCCAAGCCTGTCCATCTCCTCCCTTGTAACGCCCCACTCACGGGCAATCATCTCGGCGCCAGCGGCCTGGCTGAACCATCCACTGTTAATTCCATATCTTGACTTTAGGCTGGAAGTGAGCGGAGAAAAGCCATCCCTGAAATTGCTGTACATTGGAATGCGCGTCATGGATTCCACTCCCCCGGAAAGAACAAGGTCATAATTTCCAGACATTATTCCATAGGCTGCAAAAGTAGCCGCCTGCAGGCTGGATCCACACTGGCGATCTATTGTCGTAGCAGGAACATCCTCTGAATATCCTGCGGATAGCCACGCGTTTCTTGCTATGTTCGTCGACTGTTCTCCATTCTGCGTCACGCAGCCTATCAGAACATCATTAATCATTGAATCGTAAATATCGTTCCTCCCGACAACGTTTACCATCAGGTCCGCCAGAAGATCAACAGGGTGCTTGTTCTTCAGTTTCCCGTTGCGCTTCCCTATTGGCGTTCTCTTTGCATCTATCACAAATACTTCCCTATCCCTTTCTCCCCTAGCCATCTTATTCCCTCTGATTGCATAATTCATTTATTCCATTAAATGTTGTCTTTTGTGAGGTTGAGGAGAAAGATGACGCCTATAAACTCAAGCCTTACAATGACCAGAGGATACCGTAAAATATACAGACATAAATCTTTATATTCATTGCGGAATTTCAACTGTGGAAACCCGAGAGACTGATGACTACCACAGGATGCTGGCCAGGATCGACAGCATCAACCGGTATAGAAGTCTCCTTTCTTTGCAGGATGAAATCTGGAAAATGCACAGCAAATATCCGTTTTCCGTGTATGCCAACATAAAGGGCAGGCTGGCTGAGAAGATCAAGCTTTTTGAAGGGCCGAACTGTGACTCCGTAAGCATGAGGGTAATATTCATCAACGGTTCATGGGTGAATCTGGAGAGGGCTGACTGCATTGCTGCCCAACAGAAAGGCATGAAACTGCCGGATTTTATGGCAATAAAGTACCCCCATTCTGTGGATTTTGAAATTCCCCAAGACGCGCTTAAGAGCATGGGAAGTTCCAAAACCTCTGAGAATTCATCGCCATTGGGCAATCCCAATCAGGAGTTTTCAATTGCCATCGAGGTACTGCAGACGCGTCTGGAATATCTGATAAGGATAGTTGACCACATGGAATCTCTTTACACTGCTGCAATACCGAGGATATCTGAGAACATCAAGGAGATAAACGGAAAACTTGATGAGCTATACAAGAGACTTGACTCCTTCAAGCAGTCCTGAGCAGGAATTTTTTTTGATCTGTCATCAGAAAAATTAGATATGTGAATTGCCAATTACAGGACGAATAAAATGTCTACCGTATTGCTTGAAACCAATGTAGGAAATATTGAGATAGCACTTTTTGAGGAAACCATGCCGATTACTGCTGGTAACTTCAGGAAACTGGTTGAGAAGAAGTTCTACGACGGAACAGTATTCCACCGCGTTATACCTGACTTCATGATACAGGGTGGCGATCCGACCGGCACAGGTATGGGCGGACCCGGCTATAATATAAAGGATGAGTTCGGCAAAGAAAACAGAAACGACCGTGGTACTATATCCATGGCAAACGCTGGACCTAACACCGGGGGTAGCCAGTTCTTCATAAACGTAGTCAACAATAATTACCTTGACAAGAAGCACCCGGTCTTCGGGAAAGTTACCAGTGGCATGGAGGTTGTGGACGCAATCAGCAAAGCTAAGACAGATAGAAACGATAGACCACAGAATAAGATTTTTATCAAAAGCGCCAGAATACTCTAGGCGCTAACCTTCGGTTTGGATGCCGTAGAGTTTGGCAAATGTCCCGCCCGATTTAAGCAAATCGGAAAATTTTCCCTCTTCCACCTTCCGCCCATGGTCCAGAACTATTATGTTGTCGACCAGTGAGATCATGCTGAACCTGTGCGTGATGAGAAATAGCGTGCGCCGGGCAAGATATTTTGAAAGGGCGGCCATGATTACCTTCTCGGATTCCGGATCAATCTGTGAAGTCGGCTCATCCATGACAAGAATTTCCGGTTCTCGCACCAGTGCCCTCATTATTGAGATTGCCTGCCGCTGCCCTTCCGACAGATTCCTACCCATTTCCCCTATGCTTGAATCAAGTCCGTGATCCAGCCCTGCGAAAATTGCGTCAAATCCAAATGAGGCGGAAAGCCTGTTGACAATATCTCGTGAAATGTCAGGCCGGTTGAATATCACGTTATCGTAAATTGAACCCCTGAACAGAAATTGCTCCTGTAGAACCGGGGCTATTAGCTTTCTGTATGACGATGTCTCAATTGACCTCAGGTCCAATCCATCAATGGTCACGGAACCACCCGTGGTGTCAAAGAACTTCATGATTATGTTGCTCAGAGTTGTTTTTCCTGCCCCGGTATGACCTACAATCCCTACTTTTGATCCCTTCGGGATTGATACGCTTATTGAGTCAAGCGCATTCTCATCGCCGTAAGAGAATGACACGTCCTTAATGTCTATGGACCTGCCAAATACAGCTCTGATGCTTCCCCTGAAATCAGCCCTTTCTCCCTCAGTGTCAATTATGGCGTAAATCCTACCAACACCTACCATTGCAGACTGATAGGACGTATACGTCTGTGAAAGCTGTACAACCGGGTCGAAAAATTCCTGCAGATACACAACAAACGCAACCATTATCCCGATTGTCACAAGGCCGGATACAAGCTGTACCCCTCCCGCGATGATCACTATGGTTATGCCCGCAGCCTCGATCACCCTGATGATTGAACCATAGATGGAGGAGAGACGTTGGGCTTTCATGTTAGACCTGTAGTTGTTTTCGTTCAGTTTGCTGAACTGTTCTGCCGTCCTGGCCTCCGCACCGAAGGACTTGATGAGCCTGATTGCATTTATGTTCTCGCTGAGATTGCCTGTTATGGCAGCTATGGTCCGCCTTGTGCCAAGGTAGTTTCTCCTGACCCTGGGCTGAATTGCAAAGGTGAATCCGATCAGCACTGGAATTGCGATAAGGGCATACAGAGTCAGCCTCCAGTCAAGATAGAACATTATGGATATGGAGATTATTACTGTGGATATTCCAGAAATAACCTGTGGGAGCTGGAAAGTCAGGAATTCACTCAATGCCTCTCCATCATTGGTTATCCTGCTAATCAGGTAACCTGTCTTGACGTTCCCGAAAAACTTCAGTGGGACTCTTTGAAGGTTTGCAAGTGCCCTGTCCCTCAGCGATTTAATCGTCGACTGGGCGACCTTTGTCGAAGCGATTGTCCTTATCCGGTTTGAAAAGAACTGTATGATATATAGCAGCAGGAACAGAAGACTGTAGAATAGAAGCCCCGTTGAATCTCCGGCTAGTATGCTGTTGATGGCGAGGCCCAGTGACAGGGGATACAGTGTTCCTGCAACTGCAGTTACAAAGACTGTAAGAATTACCTGCCTGCTGTCCTTCCTGAAAGAGAACATATCTCGGATAAGCCGGATCAGGCTGCCCCGGGTATCTATTTTCCCGAAATACTGGTCCTCGGTTTCATCGTAGGTCTGCAGTTTAGGCAACAGGATCGCCATCCTCACGTGGAATCCGTGATATTCCAGCCGCATCCTGCATCCCCGATTCACCATGCATGAGGGTGATGGATCCGTGATCAAGCTTGAACACATGGTCAGCATATTTCATTGCAGAATGCCTGAGAGTAACATTTATCACCGTCATTCCACTCAGGCGGCTCTTTATCATGCTGAACATTTCCAATTCTGTCTCCGGATCGACACTTGACGTCGAGTCGTCCAGTATAAGCACCTGAGGTTTTCCCAATATTGCTCTCGCGACCGCAATCCTCTGTTTCTGTCCTCCAGAAAGCGTTATCCCGCGTTCTCCCACCAGAGTGTCATAGCCATCCTGAAGATCCTCTATGAAGGATGAGATATTTGCAATGTCTGCCGCTGATCTTATATCATCCATTGATGCCTCGGGGGATCCATAGGCTATATTTTCCCTTATTGTGCCGGACAGGAGGGTGATCTCCTGTGGAACGATAGAAATTATGCGCCGAAGTAGGGTGAGAGGCAGTTTTTTAATATCTACCCCGCCAATCCTTATTGATCCAGAGTCCGGATCGTAGAACCTCAGCATAAGGTTCACGAGCGTGCTCTTTCCCGTGGCCGTCTTGCCGGTAATGCTTACAAATTCTCCACCGGAAATGGAGAAGCTCAATGAATCTAGTATTTTCCTGTTCCCTCTTGAGAATGAGACATTTTCAAACTCGAGATCGGATGACAGGGGCGCACTGCCACCCCGGTCAAGCTTTTCCACATACTCTTCCGAAATCACATCGTTTATTCTCTGGATCCCTGCTCTTGCATTCTCAGAGAAGACAACGAGCCTGCCAAGGGAGCTAACAGAAGGGCTGACCAGCGTGAATATATTAATTGCTGCGACGAGGGGACCGACTGATGCACTGGAGATCAGGGAGGAGTACCCTCCGTAGATGAGGATTATCGTTGCTGCACCACCCAGCACCAGAGGCAGAAGATTGTTGTAAAGCCCCCTGAGCTTTGCCACCTGGACGTATTCCTGGTAATAGCTGTCCGTGGTGTTCCTGAACTTGGATATCTCCCATTCCTCTCCGGAGAAACCACGGATGGTCCTCTGGCCGATTATGTTCTCCTGCAGTTCCTCATTCATCCGTCCATAGTAACCCCTGATGCTTTTCCAGTGAAGCCTTTGCTTTCGCTGAAACACCATGCCAATGTAGACCATCAGTGGCACTGACAGGATGAAAACAGCAGCGTATAATCCGTTAATTGTAAGGAGGAAATACAGACCGAACACGATCATGAATATTGTTGGAATAAGCTGGGAAAGGGTTGATGTAATGAAATTCCTCGATGCCTCGATATCCATGGTGGTTCTAGAGAGCAGGTCTCCTGTGGTCTGACCCTCAAAGAATGTAAAACTCTTTCTGACGAGATGGTTGAATACATTGTTCCTAAGATTTAGGGAATAGGTCTGGCCCAGGAACTGTGACCCATAGTTCACTATGAACTGAAATAACGACGAAATTACAGTTACGGCAACTATGAGTATTGCAAAGTTCTCCAGTCCGCGTAAATCGAGGTTTTCTATTGATGTTACCGAATCCCCGATGAGAAGAGGCACGTACAGCCTTGCTATTGTTGATATTATTGCCGATATAATTACGGCATACAGAGCCCATTTCTTCCTTGAGATATATTTGAAGCTGAATATGAGAGGATCGAATACCCATAATATTTTTTTGAACAGGTTGGAGGACAATGGCAGCTTTCTCCCGGAGTCCGGCCTTTCTCACCCGGCCCTAAAGATACTCTGTATCCCGTTATCCGTAAAATTTCTTTCGGCTTCACCCGCAGGGAAGAGGGCAGCCTTACTTTATAGGCATGGAACCCGCTTCACCATAACCGTGGTGATGTTTACAACGCAAGGAAGGAATCGAGAATGATCCTTGCCAGGTACAGAATGTTTGGGTGGCAAGGGGCTACCATAGCCCGTTGAACACACTTCTGCAACCTTAAAACAGAAAGGTTTAATTCAGTTTCACTATTAGGTGGCTGTTACGCTTCATATTAATGGAGTTTAGAGGGATTTAATGGCAACGGAAAAGGGTCAAAAGAAGGGAAAGGACAAGTGGAAGGAGAAATCATGGTACACTCTGGTCGCACCCAGTTATCTGGGCGGAAAGGAGCTAACACTTACCCCGGCTAACGGGGAAAATGACATGATCGGAAGAAATATAGAAGTCCCTGTTTCGGATTTTACCGGCAACTTCAAGAAATCGGGAGCAAAGATCATATTCAGGGTCGTGTCTTGCCAGGGAACCAAGTGCGAGACAATGTTTCTCGGGCACAGCATCAGTGATGACTACATAAGAAGAATGGTAAGGAGAAGGAAGGAAAGGATAGATATCGTTACAAATATCAAGACAACTGACGGCTTCAAGATTGCAGCCAAGATTGTTGTCGTTACAGACGGAAAGCTTACCAGCTCGAAGAGGGCTTCAATCAGGAAAGTCACCGAGGATTTCCTCCACGAAAAGACCAACACAATGAATTTCCAGGACCTTTCCAGATATATAATCGGCGAGGATATTGCAAATGAGATAGTCGATGCAGCTAAGGATATTTACCCGATTAAGAAGATAGAGATCAGGAAATCTGAGGTTCTTGGCATTGGAACTGCAACAGAGTCTCCACCGGAACCCGCACCTGAAACCACGCCAGAGACAGTTTCCTGATATTGACTGCCGGGGTGGCTCAGTTGGTAGAGCGTCGGACTCATAAGAACGTGAAAGTCTGAGAAATCCGAAGGTCTCGGGTTCGACCCCCGATCCCGGCATAACACAAATCGTTTAATGCCTAGGCAATGAAAACGATGGTTTTAGCATTCTTCTTTATATACACGGTGATTCATTCTTGAAATATTTAATTAATTTGATAGAACTGACCTAATGAATTGAGTCTGATTCGGATTCATGGCGTGACATCCTACATTTCCCCTGTTGTAATGCTACAATTTTCGGAATAATTGTCATTTTATCAGTTCAGATAACAGAAAGATCATAAGATGAGGGAAAGTCTATCTGTACATGGTAACAGGTTACGGGGGACGGGAAAGGTGAGGCAACGATCTGAGTACCTGGGAAAGGAGATCCTTCAGGATAGCGTTAAGGCCATAAAGAAACCATGAAACAGTATCCCGGTCAGAAGGGTGCTGGAATCAGCACCTTATATCTTATACAGGCATGTGGGAGATTTCGGCTTCAATAATACCCTCATCACAGCCCATGCAGGGCCTCACAAACATGAGTGGGGCTGCCGGGCGGACCAGCAAGATGGCAGCCTCGCCCGTTACTGAGACATTCATTTACACTGGTGGACGTGGGAATCAGGGATGGTACAGTGAGGTAAAACCGTGGCCTGATGGAGCTCATAGGTTCAAGGGATCGGGAAATGATATCCATCTTCGGATGATTCATGAAGAGGATGATCGCCAACAGGTGCGATCTGTCCCATGATGAGAAAGAGAAAACCCTTTCAGGATAAGGGACGTTGTATACCACAATGGGTCACATGCACCGGTGGAGATCACAAAGGATCAGAAGTCCCTGCTCGAAAAGCTTTCAGTTGGATCGTTGTGATACAATATTGCAAGGATAGTTTCAGTGTATATCTACATGGCAATGTAGAAGAGGAACTTTAAGGGAGAGCTGTTTCTTTGCCCTGTACATTCAAGTAGAATTCAGTATCAGCGTGCAGTCGATCATCCCTGTTTTTATTCTTAATTTTGGACTGAAAATTACCTCATTTGTAATGGTTGTGATCATTATTCCAACTTCGATCGCCATAATAGTTACAGAGAAATAATTCTCTGCTGCATGTCTTCGGACGAGTATAACGTAAAAAAATCTACGGGATAACTGCCCATTCACTGGGCAGTATATCCACCATCTATTACAAGCTCCGACCCGGTCATGAACGAAGAGTCGTCGCTAAGCAGGAACACTATTCCTGCTGCAATCTCCTCTGGCTTTCCCAGCCTGCCCATCGGATGAAGCGCTTTAAGAGCCGATAAGACGGCTTCACTGTTTCCAGAGGATTCTGCGAATCCCTTTACCATCGGAGTCTCTATAAATCCAGGATGCACCGAATTCACACGGATTCCATTCTTGGCGTAGAATAAAGCATCGACCTTTGTCATTAGCCTCACTGCGCCTTTTGAGGCATGATATGGCGGTGCATCCTGTGCGCCTACAAGCCCATAAATAGATGAGAGGTTGACTATACTTCCACTCTTGTTCTTAAGCATATATGGAATGGCCTGTTTTGTGCACAGGAAAACTCCGTTTAGGTTCACGCTGATTACCTTGTTCCATTCGTCCAGGGTAACTTCGTGCGTAGGTTTGCTGACACCAGCAATTCCGGCGTTATTCACGAGTCCGTAGATGTTTCCGAGGTCCTTTGATATGATTTGGAAAGTGTCTCTCACCTCATTTTCACTGGTGACGTCAAGGTGATAGAATTTTGAATGCCCTCCCTTGCTGTTTATCTCTCTTTCGGTTGCTTTCCCTTCCTTGTCATTGAAGTCACAGATTGCAACTTTTGCACCCTCTTGAGAAGCTGCTATTGCTGTTGCCTTGCCTATCCCCATGGCAGCACCAGTTACTATTATGCCTCTGTCTTTCAATTTTTCATTCATATTATCACCATCATGCATATCACTTACTTCTGCTTTAACTTATATAATCCTACTTGAATACAGGCAGGCTGGATTTATCGCAATCTCCGGTGGCATTGATATGTTCAGACAATTCGTGTGTTTTTATTTTGCACCTCAAGTGAAAAAACCTTGCCAGTTTTTACAGGTATTGTTTCCGCACCTTCCGGAAAAAATTCTGAACCAATTATGCTTGATGAGAATACACCGGACCAACCTCTTCCCTGAACCATGTAGAGACGGTTGTAATCAACGTAGACTCCTGAGTTTGGCGGTGCAGTATAATAGGCAATTTCCGCTTCCCTCGTCTCCTTCCTCAGCCCGAACACCAGAAGGTTTGGTGTTCCAGTTAGCAGCTTCTTATCAGTTGCAATTTCAATCGCACTTTCCAGGCGCTGAGTCAGACTCCCAGTTTGAGAGATAACGAGCCTGAGGAAAATTTCGCTATCAGTCTGCCTTTTTATTTCAGAAATTCCAAGAATTCCTGCAATTCCGCCCTTATCAAATGCCCCATTGTGAGCAAGATAAACATCCATTTCCTGATCGGATGCATGGAAGGGGTGGGAGTTGACTACACCGTGCGGTTCCTGGGGTGAAGCCTTCCTGGCATGGACCAGCATGAAACCTCTGTGAGCCGATACAGGATTGGAATCATACACGGGGTCTGCCGTCCTGTAATGTACAAGGTTCTCTCCTTCGAGTGAAACATATCCCCAGCCGTCCGAATGCATCGGGGGATCTACCCCCATTGCGTCCAGCAATGGGTCGTATCTGGCAACGTCCTGAAGCGACATGAAAATTTCCGGAAATACCTGCGAAAACTCGCCAACCATGGCAAACATTCTGCACATTCAGATTCACCTGGACTCACAATGCATGCTGATGGTATAGTAACTCTCAGGCGTATATTCCTCTTTGCATCTCCTGAGGATTATGGAAATGATTCCATTTTATAGATGTTTTAAATAAATCAGTGCGATGAAGTTTTCCTTGGAGATAGCCGCCAATGATAAAGATATCTGAATTGAGAAAGGTCTACAGTGACGGGACTGTAGCACTTGACAGTATTGATGCCGAAATAGAAAAACGGGTCACTGCCGTGATAGGGCGGAACGGAGCCGGAAAGACTACAATGATGCGGATACTTTCAACTCAACTTGCTCCAACCTCCGGGAGGGTATTCATAGACGGGCTTGATGTAATGAGACAGACCAGGGAGGTGAGGAAAAAAATAGCCAGCATCCCGCAGGAGGCTACCCCCATCGGAATCCTGACTCCGGAAGAGCATGTTACCCTTTACCTGATGGCAAGAAATTTTTCCCACAGTGACGCAAGAAGGGAGACACTCACTGCTCTCGACAACCTCGGGATAAGAGAGTACAGGAACAAACCCGCAGACACATTATCCGGGGGTACAAAGAGAAAGATATTTGTCGCCATGGCTATCGCATCAAATGCTGACACAGTATTCCTTGATGAACCTACTACAGGGCTCGATCCTGTATCCAGGATGGAGGTGTGGTCATCCATAAGGAAGCTGGACGGCAACATTATCGTGACCACACACTACATGGAGGAGGCGGAAGAACTTTCGCAGGAAGTGATCCTTGTGGACAGGGGGACCGTGATAGAGAGAGGTGAAGTGAAGTCGCTGCTCTCCCGTTTCAGCGGAAAGCTAAGGGCCGAAAGCCATTCGCCGATTGATGGCGCCACGCAGATATCCAACACCTTCATAAAGTACATAGAGAGCGGGGAGGTGGAGAAATATGCATCCATGGGATGCACCATAAAAAGGATCACGCTGGATGACATTTTCATAAACAGGGGTGTGGATGTTGAATCCTAGGTTCTCCCTCTACTTTGCGTGGTACTATGGGTTCAGGGTGATTGGCAGGGGGTCGTCGTACGTCATCGCATCCATTGCCACCCCACTGACCCTACTCTTCCTGGTGTTCGTCCTGTCTCACGGGCAGCTTGTGGAGTACGCTGTTGTTGGAGGATTTGTGAGCCTGATAGCTTCCAATGGCCTTACAAGCGCTTCGGATGCTGCCTTCCTGAGGCTACAGGCAAAGATTCAGGACCTGTTCATAGCGACCAGCATAAGCTCCACCGATTACATGATAGGGCTGACCCTGAGCTTCCTCCTTTTCACGACTCCCGGCATTGTGCTGTATGCAGCCCTTTCACTCCTGTACCACCTCTTCACCATAGAACGCGTTTTGGTACTGGTTGCTGTGCTCTTCATGCTGGCTCTTTCCACATCCGCAATCTCCTTCATAATCGCCGGCGCGATCAGGCATATAAGGAATGTGTGGGGAATAGTGGGCATTCTTTCAATTATAATGACGGTTTTGCCGCCGACATACTACCCGTATACCTACCTCCCACGGTCAATAATATACATTCTCGCAATATCCCCGGCCACGCCTGCTGCAATAATACTTCAGGGTGCCTTTGGCCTATCGCCGGGATTCCCTGCCATGATACTTGTTCTTGTGGGAGAAACCATTGTCTACCTGTCACTGGCAAAGTATTTCACAAGATGGAGAGAAAAATGATTCGTTGCCGGTAACGGAAGAATTGAAATGGCTCTGTGGAAAGCAGGCAGCCAGAAGAAAAATTGGGAGACTGCTTTTCGCTTTCGCCTATTCGCCGGGGTATGGCCTTTCAGAACTGTTGGACCTGTGACCGCCATAGGATCTTCCTGGATAGGAATTACGGCCGTAACTGCTGTTGCCTCCGCGCCTTCCCCGATCAAATCTTCTGTGGCTGTCATTGTCCCTGCTCTCAGATCTTCTTGGTTTAAAATCAGCCATCTCCAATGATATTTCCTGGCTTATCTGCGAGTCAAGCTCGATGCACTTCATCCTTATCTTAACCGAATGCTCGATCTCCCTGATTAATGTCATTTCATCCGGGCTGACTATGGAGAATGCCGATCCATCTGCACCCATCCTTGCAGATCTTCCAACGCGGTGAACGTATACGTATGGTTCAGAGGGTGTATCATAATTTATTATGTCGGAGATGCCGGTTATGTCCAAACCCCTTGCCGCAACGTTTGTAGCAACCAGAAACTGTGCAGTCCTCCTGAATTCCTGGAGGGCCTTTTCCCTCTGCGCCTGCCTCAGGTCGCCATGCATCACTGTGGCCTTGTATCCCTTCCTTATCAGTGCATTGTAAAGGTAATCCGCATTCCTCTTTGTGTCGGAGAATATGATGGATTTCTTTGGCTTGAATTCACTTATGTACGTGAATAGCGTTTCGAGCTTTGCGGACCTCTTTGACATGGCATACTTGTGCGAAATGGAGTTCACGGTGAGCTCCTTATCTGCGCTTATGTTGAGGTACTGCGGATTTTCCATGTATTTTTTAGACATCTTGGCTATTCGTTCAGGCATAGTTGCAGAGAATAGCATGACCTGTTTCTCCTTTGGCATCACTGACATGATGTATTCAACATCCTCCATGAACCCGAGGTCAAGCATCATGTCCGCCTCATCGAGAACCAGTATCTTTGTCTGGTTGAACTTAAGCTCGCCCCTTTCCATAAGGTCTATTATCCTGCCCGGAGTTCCGACCACGATGTTAGGCTGTCTCCTTAGAGAATCGATCTGGACATTTATGGATGCCCCTCCGTAAACCAAGGTTCCCTTTAGCTTTGATCCTGCCGTCAATTTCTGCACTACGTTAAAAACCTGTATTGCAAGTTCCCTTGTCGGAACAACAATTGTGGCCGCCATCTTGTCCTTGGCAGTCAGCAACTGGATTATGGGTACCAAAAATGCTCCCGTCTTTCCCGTTCCGGTCTTGGACTTCACTACTATATCCTTTCCGGCCAGAGCCAGCGGGATTGCCTTTTCCTGGACCTCAGTGGGTGTGGTGAAGTTTATCTTGTTTAGCGCTTCTTCTAGTTCCTGTTTCAGGTTAAATTCTTCGAAAGTTGTCATCTTAACACACTTGTGAATAAAAATCAGAATATTGTTAATGACCCTGCTTTTATTTCTGACCTTGTATTGCAAACAAGTATATAAGTAATATTTAACTTTTTCTAACATGCCTTCATTTCGCATTCTCCCTGGACCAATGCGCCGAACCAAACATAGTCAGTTCGGCAAAACAGCGCGATGAAATTCAGATGTTCATCTTGCTCATCCCGAATATGATCAGACCAAAACCTATGAATGAAAAAGTTACGGAAAGCCAGCTACTGATCTGGTGCGGTCCGATTTCAACGCTGATTGTTGGGAAGATGTTGTAGAAAATGAAGATAGGAACCGAAATTATGAGGAAGAATAGTCCCACTGTGACCATTGAAACCTCCCTCTTGTTTTCCCTGAACAGTTTCTTTGCCCTGTTCATGAAATCTTCAGTGTGATCAGGCAAGGCCGGACACCCCCAGAAGAATGTAGGCAAAGGCAAACAGGATAACCGGAAGAGCTTTTGTCCCAGCCGAAAAACTCTTCCCGGCTCTGTAAGTCCCGTACCATGAGAGGATAAAGAAAGCGAGCGAGAGAGTTACCAGGACTGCAGATATAACAAACAGACCGTTTAGGTAATTGGCATAATTTCCAAAGACGGGAGAAACCATGCTGGAAATGGGTTCGTTGTACAGATTAGCAATAGGCTTTATTACCAGCCCATAGAGTATGAGAGGAACTGCAGCCACCATGTAGATTATCATGGACGTGTAGTAGGACATTAGCGGGTTAATCTTCACTCCCGTGCAAACACCCCCTCATGCTTGAGATATACCAGAAACAGCAAAGACATGAGAATGAGGTTAAGCGAGAGCAGCACGGTCCAGATTGTTTCGTAGTTTGAGACCGCCGTAACGGCAACATACCACATACCAATAGCGATGACAAATTGTATGGCAACGATGATATAGAGAAGCAGGTTAATTTTCATTTTTCACCAGATCCTTTTTTGCGAACCTCATTGCATATACCGTGAACACCGACACCATGGTTATACCCCACCACATGGCCATCGTAAGTAAGCGTGTCTGCGTCAGCCCAGGCTGGGAATACCCCCACAACCCCATTATGAAAAGTGCTATGATATAAAACACACCGAAAACTGTTATCATCGGCCTCTCAAGTGCTCCCTTCGATTTGTAGCGATCTATAAATGGAATGAACAGTAGGGAGATGAAGAAGAAAGTAACCAGTGGTACTCCTCCTGTTGTAAGGCCGTATCCGGCCAGATCCATAAGTTTGTAGACCGGCATGATGTACCAGTCAGGGAAAGGTGTCAGACCATAAAGCAGGGCGCCGTAGGCAGGAGGGAGAACCTGCATGAAAAATGCTGAGAATATCAGGATTATGGCGATGAAGATCAGTGAGGTAAAGACTGTGTAGATGAGGTTGATCGGGTACCAGGGATAATATTTCTTCACAGTCTCTTCACCTTTTTTTTCAGATAGATTGAATGGCCCCGATTTCTCAAACAGGAAGAAGTGCAGGAAGGCTAAAAGAAGGATCAGTCCCCCGATTATTGCGACGTGCAGCGCAAGAAGATGTCCAACCGTAGACGCGGTTGAAGCGTTACCGATCAGAAGCGCTATTATCCAGTTTGAAAGTGCCGGCATAAGCCTGCCGATGACACTTTTTTCCACAAGGAGTTCCATAACATGGAGGGCGGAAACGCCTATGTACGTCTCTGACAGCAGGTACCCAAGCACTGCCTCAACGTATACAAGGATGAAGAGCACCACTCCAAGTATCCACTGGAGCCAGCGGAATCTTCCCTTGTAAGCGCCAACAAAGTAATTCCTGAACATATGTACATAGATGATTATGACCATGGCGTATGCCATGAACAGGTGTGAGGTAAGGAGAAGGCGACCGAAATACACACCGTCAATAATCTGCTGTGTTGATCCATATGGATTTCCCTGCTCAAAATAATAGAATAGCAGCATCCCGGATATAGCAAGGTACATCAAACATGTCATCAGGAATGACCCGGTCCAGTAATCTATCCTAAACTCCTTTCTCGTAACGGAACGGAGCGAGATTTTGTATGACCCTGGAGGTGACTCATCCTCCTCGAGGGCGTCCATAAGGTTATAGTCATTCTTCTCTTCCATGTGCATTACCTTTCAATAGTTTCCCGGCCATGGGCCATTGGAGCTCGTAACGACCGTAGCCTTGTACAGTGATGTGCTACCCTGATACAGCGTCAGTGCGGTCCCTCCGGACAGGTTTTCTTCCTGTACCTCGGAGCCATAGGTCTCGCCGTTGGGCTGCCACAGATGTGTCCTTATGACGGCATTGAGCGGATTCATCCCGGTTGCGTATATGTAATCAGTTGTAGAGTCGTATTCCAGTATTACCTGAGGAAGGGAGTGGTTTGCGGGACTCGGAGCAGGACCACTGTTGTAAAGGTTGTCGTGTCCCTTGGTTGGATCATACTGGCTCCCATGGCATTTGCAGTAAATCAGGCCGTATGGCGGCCAGTTTTCAGTGGTGTATCCTATGAGCTTCGCCTCAAATGGGATATTCTTTGCTGGGTTGTACCTCAAAAGCGGAGCTATGCATCCCAGATGCTGGCATATCCCGCTGTAAGCCGTTATGTCGCTATTAGGACCCACTCCGCCGGGAATGGTGATCCCCCTCAGCCGAACAAGTATGTTGGGCTCATCCTGAAGTGGGTAATTAAAAACCATTATGGGGTATGAACTCGTGCTCTCGTTTGCATAGGGAATCTCACTAGCTAGAATTGGATTGTCCTCCGGATCAACAAGGATAGCCCGGGGGTACGATGTCAAGACTGGTTGGTTGCGCGATTCCGGTACAAAGAATCTCTCAGCCGATAATGATCCAAGGGCAAGCGCACCTGCGGACAATCCAAAAAGCTTAAGCAATTTTCTCTTGTCATTATCCACCTGGTCATCTTTCCTGTTGCTCATGGTTAGATCCCCTAATTGGAGACAATACTGTCTTGTAAGATTTCAAGCTTTCTGAATCCTTTCCATACATTTTTTATTCATCTCCCCTGGTGTAATATGTCCTATGCCACTGTGCAGCCTTCCATTGTTATGGAAATCCACACATCTCGAAATTGT
>Ga0078972_1001863_pt1 | contig 74422 bp, 71 predicted proteins | sample YelNatPaOPGAMG01_FD_67568 | JGI IMG/M metagenome (GOLD analysis project Ga0078972, IMG submission 67568) | Hot spring thermophilic microbial communities from Obsidian Pool, Yellowstone National Park, USA - OP-RAMG-01 (SPADES assembly) (version 2) | ecosystem: Environmental > Aquatic > Thermal... | reverse complement strand
TATCCTCGGATTAAGAAGGGTATTAGGAGGGCAGTTGAGTTGATGAGAAGGGAGGTGAAGAAATGATGAATCCAACTATATCACGTCGTTCATTTTTAAAGGCAACTGGTTTAACAATAGCAATAACAATGACACCTTTTGGTGTGGAGATTATTAATGCCGCTGAGCAAAAACCAAGTTTTAAGCCTAATGTTTGGTTCGAAATAACTCCTGATGATAAGATTACAATTACATTAGGAATCTCTGAAATGGGGCAGGGGTCAAAAACTGCCCTCGCTATGATCATTGCTGATGAATTGGAGGCAGATTGGAAACAGATCAGGGTGCAGCAGGGTCCTGCAAGTCCAGCATTTAAAAATCCTGTATTTGATGACCAAATTACGGTTGGAAGTTCAAGTGTGAGAGGGTTCTATGAACCTTTAAGGAAAGCAGCTGCTTCTGGCCGAGTGATGCTTATAAAAGCTGCGGCTGAAACTTGGAAGGTGCCAGCCGAAGAATGTCGGGCCGAAAAGGGATTTATTCGACATGAAAAAACAGGCCGAACTCTAAGTTACGGAAAACTTTGTTCCTTAGCAGCAAAGCTTGAAATTCCAAAGGACCCTCCGCTCAAGAAAGAAAGTGAATTTAGGTATATTGGTAAAGATATCCCCCGAGTGGATATACCTGAGAAAGTTTCAGGTAGGGCTATTTATGGCCTCGATGTTAAAGTTCCTGACATGCTCTATGCAGTTATAGCGCGGCCTCCTGCTTATGGAGCAAAACCTATATCTTTTGATCAAAAAGCAGCTCAAGCTATTAAAGGTGTAAAATCAATATTCCAAGCTCCACAGGGGATTTTTGTATGTGCCGATTCACTTGATTCAGCTTGGAAAGCAAGAGATGCCCTAAAAGTAAAGTGGGATAAAGGAACTCATCCTGATATGAATACCGAGTCCATTGAAAATCATTTTAGGGAAGGACTAAATAAGCCAGGTAAAATTGCTAAAAATGTAGGAGATGTCAATAAGGCTCTTAATGAAGCATCAAAAAAGGTTGATGCAATCTATTTTGTTCCTTTTGTTGCCCATGCACTCATGGAGCCGATAAACTGTACAGCATACGTTCAAAAGGAACGTTGTGATGTTTGGGCTCCTACACAGGCCCAAACACTTGCTCAGATCTTTGCCTCACAAATATCAGGATTACCTATGGATAAAATAAATATCCACACTACTTATTTAGGCTGCGGTCTGGGTAGACGTGGGGCCTTTCCAGATTTTATTATCGAAGCAGTAACCGCCTCCAAAGCCACTGGAAAGCCTGTAAAGGTTGTTTGGACGAGGGAAGAAGATATTAAGTATGATTTTTATAGAGCTGCTACATGTCAAAGAATTGAGGCTGGTTTGGATAACTTGGGGCATGTGATTGCATGGTCACATAAAGTTGCCTGTTCATCAATCTTAAAGTTTTTAAACCCCGAATGGATAAAAGATGGAATTGATTTCTTTAGCCTATGGGGTATTGTGGATGCACCGATCCCACCTGTATACAGTTCTACGATTTATGAATTTCCTAATTTTTATGTTGAACAATATCTTTCAGATCTTCCCATCCCAGTTTGTCCGTGGCGTTCAGTCCAGAATGCTCCAAATGCATTTATAATGGAATGCTTTATGGATGAATTAGCTCATGTTGCAAGGAAAGACCCAGTAGAATTTCGTATGCATCTTCTCAAAAATAATATGCGTGCCAGAAGGGTTCTTGAAACAGTTGCTGAAAAGGCAGGATGGGGAAAACCTATTCCAAAAGGTAATGGAAGGGGTATTGCACAGCACTCATGTTTTGGCAGTTATGTTGCTCAGGTTGCAGATATAACCGTGAATGAGAAAACTGGAGCAATTAAGGTTGAAAGGATTGTTGCTGCCGTGGATTGTGGAATGGCTGTTCATCCAAAAAATGTGGTAGCTCAGATTGAAGGAGCTATAGTCCTTGCCCTTAGCACAACGTTGAAAGAGATAGTGGAATTTGAAAATGGTGGTGTAAAGTCTTCAAATTTTGATAATTACAAAATCATCAGAATGAGTGAAATTCCAGAGATAGAAGTGCATATCATAAATAGTGGCGAAAAGATTGGAGGAATTGGAGAACCTGGCGTTCCACCTACTGCTCCTGCTGTTGCAAATGCCGTCTTTAATGCAACAGGTGCTCGGGTGAGACGTTTACCCCTTACCCCTAAAACTGTTATTGCTGCGTTGAAAAAATAAAAACAAAAAAAGACTAAAGGGCTAATCCCAAAAGGGTTAGCCCTTTAGTCTTTGTAAACTTGAATCAAAATGGATGAGTAAGGAGAAAAAGGGATGAAGAGTTTGAAGAAATTATTTTTCGCATATTTTTTGATCCTCTCTTTATTTCTTTATAAGGATTTTGCTTTTGGGGGTGGTGCTATGGAGATTTCGTCTTCTGCTTTTAAGGATGGAGGAAAGATTCCTATCCAGTATGTCATGCCTGGCGCTGGAGGGAAAAATATATCTATTCCTCTGACATGGAAGAATTTTCCTCCTGAAACGAAGTCTTTTGCTATTTCGATAGTTGATATCCATCCTGTTGCTCAGAACTGGGTTCACTGGTTAGTTATCAATATCCCAGCCAATGTGACTTCTCTTGAAGAAGGAGCATCAAGGAAGAAGATGCCTTTGGGCTCTATTGAATTAAGGAATTCATTTGGGGACATTGGTTATGGAGGGCCACAGCCTCCTCGGGGAACAGGAGATCATTCCTATGTGGTGACGATTTATGCATTAAACATAGAGAAGCTTGATCTGAAGACAGATACTTCTCTATCAGCCTTTAAGAAGGCAATAGATGGGAAGATCATTGCTTCAGCCTCGATTACAGGGAAATATGGTCGTTAAGATTTAAGTGAAAATTTCTCTTTCATATGTTTTTAATTAGAAAATAATTTTTCTCCTCAATAATTCCATCCTCAAGGGGCGAAGATTGGAGTGGTATTATTATAAATTTTCGTGCTCCTTGCGAAAAAAACTATCTAAAAATTTATAAAAAAGTAGCGTAATCCTTTCACTTCATTTATTATGAAGGGTGAAAAATAATTATGCCTAATAAAATATAGGGGAAATTGAAGAAATATTTGATGAAATAGAAATTTTTTTTATTTTTAATTACACAGATATATTAAAACGGAAAACTTAAACAGCAGTTTAATTAGGGGGAGTTAATTGCAATTAGAATGGTATTTAACTCAAGAAGAGATTAACAGTAATGAATCCGAACTTTAAAAACTCTGAAGAAGCAGAGTTGTTTAATAAGCCAAAATAATTACACAAAAAACCCATAATTTTTTCTTGACTTTTTTAATCCTTTAATATATCAATTTCTTTGAAAATTAAAAATGAATCTAAAAATTTTTTATGTCGGATAAAGATTTATTCAGTTTAAGAGATGAAATAGCTCTTGTTGTAAGAGCCTCAGGAGTTCTTGCCAAAAGAACATAAATTGGTTTGGCTGAAATTGGAGCGATGATCTTTCTATCAAGCCGAGCTTCAGATTTTATCATTGGTCAGACAATTTTTGTGGATGGAGGATGTACAATTAGTTGAAGACGTCATAGCAATTTTTAGAATTACTTTTAAATATGATTAGGATTTTGTTAATACAAATATTTTTAATGAGGAGAATGATTAGTGAAGTTTTCTTCTCTAAAATTTGATTGAAAAACAGGAGAAAATCATGGAGAAGAGGTGGTACAAAGTTTGGCCAAATTGGGTACCAAAAAATCTTGAGGTGGATAAACCTTTATCGGAGTATATCAAAGATTGGTCAATAATGACCCCTGAAGGAATAGCACTAAGTTTTTATGGTAGAGATATCACCTATAAAGAATTGGATGATTTAATTAATAGATTTGCATGGGGTTTAGTGAAAATTGGAATAAAAAAAGGAGATAGAGTTGCCATTTACATGGAAAATTGTCCTCAATTTGTAATTAGTTATTTTGGTATTCATCGAGCTGGGGGGATTGTTGTTCCTTTGAATCCGATGTTCAAACATGCCGAGTTAGAATATGAGATAAATGATGCACAAGCAGAGACAATGATTGCCCTTGATTTCCTTTATGGTGAAGTTGAAAAGATTAGAGATAAGGTAGGTTTAAAAAATGTAATTTTAACTTCTTTGAAAGACTATTTGCCCCAAAACCCAATACTTCCTTTACCTCCAGAGGCCAAAGAAGAGAAACGTCATTTTGCAAAAACAATAGACTTTCTCGATTTGATTTCGAGATCTAATTATGAATCAATATGTAATATTACAGATCTGAAAAAAGACCTTGCTATGTTACTCTATACAGGGGGCACAACAGGGCTTCCTAAAGGTGCCAAAATCACCCATTATACGCTCACTCTTGCAAGTGTTGGGGCAGCAATATGGTATCGCCATAGAGAAGATGATGTGCATTTAGGAGTGACACCTTTCTTCCATACAATGGGTCAACAACAATTAATGTGTGCTCCATTGGCTTCAGGGGGTAAAGTAATAATTCTTACAAGATTTGTTCCTGAAGTAGTGGCTATGACAATAACATATTATCGATGTACTTTCTGGGTTGCAGCAACAACAATGGTCATTGCACTGCTTGCTTTGCCTGATATTAAAAAATATGATTTCAGTTCATTTCGCTGTCTATGGACAGGTGGATCGCCTATTTCTATTGAACTTCAGAAGAAGGTTAAAGAATTAGCACCCAAGGCTGTAATTGGTGAGGGTTATGGCTTAACAGAATGTGTCTCTCAGGGAGGGGCAATTACTCCTCTTCATCGTTATAAACCTGGTTTTGTTGGGATTCCTCATCTTAGTGATATAAAGATAGTAGATTTAGAAACTGGCACCAAAGAACTTCCTGCCAATGAAGAGGGAGAAATTATCATAAGAGGTCCTGCTCTCATGGAAGGTTATTGGAATAGACCAGAGGAGACAAATGAAGTATTGAAGGATGGTTGGCTATATACGGGTGATATTGGTCTAATGGATGAGGAAGGTTATATCAAATTTCTGGGTCGTAAAAAAGAGTTAATTAAATGTTCTGGGTACAGTGTATTCCCAGCAGAGGTTGAAAACTTACTCTATAAACATCCAGCAATAAAAGAGGTTGCAGTTATTGGCATTCCAGATCCTTATAGGGGGGAAAGTCCGAAGGCTTTTATTGTTCTAAAGTCTGAATTTAAAGGAAAGGTGAAAGAAGGGGAGATTATTGAATGGTGCAAGAATAATATGGCTGCATATAAACGTCCTCGATTAATCGAGTTCGTTAGTGAGCTACCTAAAAGTGCAGCAGGAAAAATATTGAGGAGGGTTTTATCTGAAAAGGAAAAAGAGGTTGGAAGGAAGTTAAATAATCAAAAAAGTGGATTAGATTAAACTATAGAGAGGAGGTGAAATTAGAAAAAACTTGAAGATTAGAGGTGTAAAAAAAAGAAAAAATCAAATAAAGGAGGTGGAGAAAATGGAAAAAATTAAAAGAGGAATTATTGGTCTAACAATCATTATTATCTTTTTAGGTGCATTGGTAATTTTTCATGGAAAGGCTTTAGGACAGGTGCAAAAATTTGAATTAAAATTACAAAGTCATCTAATCCAACCTGAAATTGAAAGAACAGTGGCATACTTTAAGTACATGGTTGAGAAGTTGACTCATGGTCAGATCACAATTGCACTGCATCCAGTGGGAGCAATCGTGCCTGCAAAGGAAATGCTTACAGCCCTGAGGAGGGGTGTGCTGGATATGGTGCATTGTATGGAAGGATACTGGGCCGGTGAAGTTCCTGGAAGTGAGGCTGCAAGTGGATTACCTTTTGCCTTTCAAACCATAGAAGAGGCATGGTTTTTTATGTGGAAAGGTGGTCTTGTTGAGGTTATGCGAGAAGAGTATGCGAAACATAATGTTTATTATATCCCTTGGGAACCATTTCAGACCGAACTTATGACAAAGAAGCCAATTAACAGAGTAGAAGATTTAAAAGGAATGAAATTAAGATCATCCGGAGCTATAGCAGAATGGCTAAAAAAGTGTGGAGCTTCAACAGTATTCATCCCAGGAGGAGAACTTTATACAGCATTAGCTACAGGGGTAGTTGATGGAGCTCATTGGGGCCATGCAGGCCCAATGTATGAGATGAAATTCCACGAAGTTTTAAAGTATTTTATGAAACCTCCTGTTTTATGGGGTTGCTGGAATCAGTTGTACGTAAATATGGATTTATGGAAGAGATTAACTCCCGATCAGAGAACAATCATTGAAACAGCAGCTCAGGCTTCTGCATACTTTTCTACATTACATACTCAAATGTTATCCAAGAGATCTCTGGAAAGTATGGTAAGGGATTATGGCGTTCGAGTAACTGTTTTATCTCCAGAAGAGGTTGCAAAGGCAAGAAATCTGGCTATGGAAATTTGGGATGTTATTGCGAAGAAGAATCCAAGAAATGCCCAAATTGTAAATATGGTTAAAGACTTTATTAAAGATAAGGAAGTTCCTTCAAAGATAAAGAAATTCCCATGGTGAAACTTAAATAAGTTTAGGGAAAGAGTTCTCTCTTTCCCTAAACTAAAAGCAAAGGAGGAAAATGGGTGAACTCTTTACTTTTTCTAATTGATGAAATAAGTAAATGGACAGGAAGAGTTGTTAGCTTTTTAATTGTTATATTGACATTTTTGATTTGTTACGAGGTAATAGCAAGATATTTATTAAATCGTCCAACTATTTGGGTTCATGAGAGTTCATCAATGCTTTTTGGAGCCTATATTATATTGGGAGGGGCATATACCCTTTATATGGGAGGCCATGTTAACATGGATGTAGTTTATGGCCGACTCCTACCAAAGAAGAAAGCCCTTATCGATGTATTCACATTTTGGATTTTTCTTCTATTCTGTGGGTCGCTCATTTGGATGGGAGGAGATTCAGCTTGGAGGTCTTTAAAAAATTTTGAGCATTCTGGAAGCTTGTGGAATCCTCCAATATATCCTTTTAAATTAGTCTTACCCCTAGGGGTTTTCCTACTTTTTCTCCAAGGGCTGGCTAAATTTATTAGAGATTTAATGGTAATTTTTAAAGAAAGGCTATGATGCATATTGAATTAATCACAATCATTCTTTTTGCCTTCCTTATTTTAATTCTTATCACTGGTTTACCTTTAGCTTTTGGTATGGGAGGAGTGGCTGCTTTGATTGTTTTAATTTTACAAGGTCCAAAAGCTCTTTCCATTCTTTCTGGGGTTACTTATGGAGTGATGGACAATTTTATTCTCACAGCAATCCCTCTGTTTATTTTTATGGGCTTAATCTTGCAGCACTCAGGTGTTGCAGATGATGCATATGAGATGATGTATAAATGGATTGGGGGCATTAAAGGGGGGTTAGCCATAGGAACTGTGATTGTATGTACTATATTCGCTGCATGCACTGGAATAAGTGGAGCAGCTACGGTAACCATGGGGGTAATCGCCCTTCCTGCTATGCTCAAGTACAATTATCATAAATCTATAGCAGTTGGTTGCATTTCTGCGGGGGGTGCATTAGGAATCCTTATACCTCCAAGTGTTTTAATGATCGTCTATGGTGTATTTTCAGGAGAATCGATAGGGAAGTTATATGCAGGAGGGGTTTTCCCAGGATTACTTCTTGCCGGCTTATTTATTATTTACATTGCCATCAGGTGTTATTTCCAACCTCAATTAGGTCCACCTATCCCAGTTAAAGAAAGAGCCAATTGGAGGGAGAAATTTATTTCTCTTCGAGCTGTAATTTTACCAATAGTTTTAATTATCATTGTTCTTGGAACCATTTTTAATGGAGTTTGTACCCCAACAGAGGCAGCTGCTATTGGTTGTGCAGGCAGCTTAATATGTGCTGCAATTCATCGTAAACTTAATTGGAAACTTCTCAAAAACGCTTGTTATGAAGGATTGAGGCTATCCTGTATGGTGGTATGGATAATTATTGGAGGATCGTGCTTTGCATCCCTCTATACTTATGTTGGGGCCCTTGAGTTTATAAAGGGTTTAGTAGCAGCATTACCAATTTCACCTTATCTTATCATTGCTGGAATGCAAGTGAGTCTTTTTATTTTAGGTTGTTTAATGGATCCTGGTGGTATTGTGATGATTACTATTCCTATTTTCGTTCCTATCATCAAGATGCTTGGGTTTGACCCAGTTTGGTTTGGAGTCCTTTTTATTGTAAATATGGAAATGGCTTATTTAACTCCTCCATTTGGTTTCAATCTTTTTTACATGAAAGCAATAGTTCCTAAAAATATAACCATGATGGATATATACAAATCAATAGTTCCATTTGTATGTCTCCAAGCTTGTTGTCTCATTATATGTATTTTATTCCCTAAAATCATTCTATGGTTACCCCAAATCTTGATTAAATAAATTAAAATGGAAATGAGTTTAATCTTTAAAATAAAAAATTTTTAAGGAGAAAAAAAATGGATTCATTTCATTGGTGGAATGATGAACATAGAAGATTAGCCGCAGAGCTTGAAGAATTTGTTGAAAAGGTAATGCCTAAAGCTGAGGAGGCTTGGTGGAAAAGACAAATACCAAAGGATATTTTTAATGAGATAGCTGAAAAGGGTTTCTTTGGTGTGGCTATTCCAAAGGCTTATGGAGGAATGGGACTTGGAGCAACAGGTGCTTCCATCACAATGGAAGCCATAGCCCAACTTCCTGGTCTTTTTTATGTTTTTGGAGCTTCTATGATGGGTGGATTACACCAGATTATTGAGTTTGGAACAGAAGAACAGAAAAGGAGATTTCTCACTCGAATGGCTAAAGGGGAATTAGGAGCAATTTCCATTACAGAGCCATTTGTTGGTTCGGATGCTTCGGCGATTGAGACGGTTGCTCGAAGAGAAGGAGATCTATACATCCTTTCTGGTAAAAAAAGATTTACTACTGGGATTGGGATTTCCAAGCGATATATGTTATACGCAAGAACAAGTAACGATCCTAAAGAAATAGCTCAATATAAACATCTCACAGCCTTTATTGTTGAGAAAGGAATGCCTGGCTTTAGTGTGGAGAAAGTAAATGAAATCATGGGTTATGATAATACCCCTAATGGTTATCTGAACCTTGATGAGGTAGCAGTGCCAATTGAAAATCGAATTGGCCAAGAAGGGGAAGGTTGGAGAGTAATGACAGTAGGTTTAAATTTTGAACGTACCATTATTGCAGCCTCATTACTTGGATTGTTCAGAGTGGCCCTTAGATCGTTAGTAGGATATGGACAAAGGCGAATACAATTTGGAAGGCCAACGATTGAATTTGTAAATAATCAATTTAAGATTGCAGACTTAATTGTAAAATATAAGCTCTCTCGATTGGTTACATATTATTCAGCTTACCTATTTGATTCAGGTCAAGACCCATCATTAGAGGCCTCCATATCTAAGCTTTATAATAGCGATATGTGTATGGAAGCAATGATTGATGCGATTCAGATGATGGGTGGAGATGGAGTAACCAAATTCTATCCCCTTGAAAGATTATTCAGAGAGGCAAAAACAAACCAGATTGCTGGTGGAACAAACGAGGCAATTAAGCTCATAATCTATCGAATGGGTTTAAGACAGATGTCAAAAGATTTAAAGTGGCCTAAAAGGAGAATACACCCTGAGTTAGGTATTCCAATATCAATGGATAACAATAAAGAGAAGAGCTCTGAGGTAAATGAAGAAAGATTACTCAAAGTTCTTGCTGAGGATTATAGAATCAATCCAGGCTTATATATGAGTAGGGAGGACATAAAAGATATTTTTGAGGTAGAAGATAACAAACTGGATGAATTATTAGTCTCTCTCGAACAAAAGAATTTAGCCAAACTCTATAGAGGAAAAAAAGGGATTGAATTAGTTAAAGCAACTTATGAAGGTTTGAAAAAAGCAAATCCTAAGCAGTATTATCAATGGTTTCCTTCATGGTTTAAAAAAGAGGATCTTTTTTAAATTGTATTTTTAATATAAAGGGTAAAATAAAAGATGAAGCTTAAAGGTAAAGTAGCAATTGTGACAGGAGCAAGCAGGGGTATAGGAAAGGCTATTGCCATTGGTTTTGCCAATGAAGGTGCAATTGTAGTTGTGGCAGCTCGAACTGAAATTGAAAATGAGAAACTCCCAGGAACAATTTATAAAACTGCTGAGGAGATAAAATCTTTAGGTGGCGAAGCCTTACCTATAAGATGTGATGTTACAAATGAGGATAATGTCAATGAAATGGTAAGAAAGGTGATAAATGAATTTGGTAGGGTGGATATTTTAGTTAACAATGCAGGTGTGGCCTTTTATTACCCTTTAATTGAAACACCTCTCAGACGTTGGGATTTGGTTTTGAGAGTAAATTTAACAGGTGCTTTCCTTTGTTGCAAAGCTGTTCTTCTAAAGATGATAGAACAGAGACAGGGAAGCATTATAAATATATCTTCTTTGGCGGCTAATGAAAGAGATGGGGCAACAGTATCCACAGGATTGGCATATGCTGTGGCTAAGGCAGGCCTTGATAGATTTACTTATGGACTTGCAGCAGAAGTAGGTCGATATAATATTGCTGTAAATTGTGTTAAGCCTTTTGGAGTAGTTAATACAGAGGGAATGAGATTTTGGGTGAAAGAGGAAGATAGGAAAGGTTGGGTAAGCCCTGAAAAAATGGTAAAGTGTGCAATATTTCTTGCCCAGCAGGATGCCAAAGGAATAACAGGAACTGTTGCAACCGATGAAGAGCTCTGTTGCTGGCATGGATTATAAAAAATATTATAAGAGGAGGTCTTGATATGGCAGTGAGAACACCTAAGGAATATCTTGAAAGTTTAAAGGACGGGAGGGTTGTTTATTGTCTTGGTGAAAGGGTTAAAGATGTCACAGAACATCCATTTTTGAAGATATGTGCTAATTGGTGTGCTTCTTACTATGTTCTTGCTAATCATCCTGCCTACAAGGATCTTTTTACATCAAGAAATGAAGAGGGAGAGCTTGTAAGCTTTAATTTCTTGCCTATTAGGACTAAAGAAGATTTACTTCGTCGGAGAGAGACGGTTTTAGCCCTTGCCAGGATGTGTTTTGGAAAACCTTCAGGCGCTCAATTTACTGGTATAGACGGCTTAAATTCTATAACAGTGGTTTCAAAAAGAATTGATAGGAAATATGGAACAGACTATTCGAGTAGAGTGGAAGCCTATAGAAAGTATTTGCAGAAGAATGATCTAACTATTGCCCTTGCAATGACTGATGTGAAAGGTGATCGAAGTCTTAGGCCTTCTCAACAGAAACCTCATCAGGATTATTATGTAAGGATAGTTGAGGAGCGTTCTGATGGTATAGTGGTTCGAGGAGCGAAAGCACATATTAGCCACTCTCCTTGTAACAATGAAATATTGGTTGTTCCTTGCCGAGCTATGCGGGAGGAGGATAGAGCTTTTGCAGTGGCATTTGCTATCCCTGCGAATACAAAGAATCTTACTATGATTTGTGCTGAGCCAGAAGTAAAGGAGCCAGGAGATTTATTTGATTACCCAATCGGGGCAAGTATATATTTGGCTGATAGTCTCGTCATTTTCGATGACGTATTTGTTCCGAAGGAAAGGGTTTTCTTAAAGGGAGAGTGGGAGTTTGCTGGAGATATTGCTTATATGTTTGGGAATTTTCATCGCTTAAGTGCAGAGACTTATAAGGCAGTTGAACTTGAGTATTTAACAGGGGCTGCGGCATTGATGGCTGAGTATAATGGTATAGAGAGGGCATCTCATATAGTGGAGAAACTCACATGGCTTACCATGTATACAGAAACGGTAAAAATCCTCGGACAAGCGGCTTGTGAACACTGCGTTTCTGAACCTGACTCAGATTTAGTTTACCCAAACCCAATGTATGCAAATATTGCAAAATATTTTTTTGCAGACAATTTCCATGAGGCTACAAAGATTGTTCAAGACATTGGTGGAGGTATTATAGGAACTGTTCCATCATCTAAAGATTTTTCTAACCCTGTGACGAAGTATTATATTGAGAAGTTTTTAGGTGGAAAAGCAGGGATTCCAACAGAACATCGGCTAAGACTCATCAGGTTGATAAGGGATTTAACCTCTGCTTATGAGGATGTTTTGACTATTCATGCAGAAGGTTCGATGGCTGCCCAGAAGCTTTCCATATATATTTTAGCTGATTTTGAAAGATATAAAGCAGCCGCCAAGAGGGCAGCTCGAATTAATGATGGTTGGAAACATCCTGACTATACGCCTCTTCCTGAATTTCCTGTAAAATTAGAGTAGGTTATATTTGACTCCAAATAAAATATTTTAAAAGGAAGGTTATCGAAATGAAAGAAGTTGTGATTGTAGAAGGAGTAAGAACCCCATTCAGTCCATTTGGAGGGCCTTTAAGAGATGTGCCGAGTATTGAACTTGGGGCTTGTGTGATTAAAGAGATTATGAAACGCACGGGGCTTAAGCAAGTAGATGAGATTTTTTATGGAATGACACTTATGGCAGAGGCTGCTTTATATAACAATGTTTGTGCGCGTCAGGCAGCCCTTCTTGCTGGGCTTCCACCTGAACAGATTTCCCTAACGATTGATCGAGCTTGTTGTTCTTCGATGACAGCAGCGATTCTCGGATTTCGAACGATAAGATCAGGAGAGGGATATGTAATTATGGCAGTTGGTTCAGAGAATATGAGCCATTGTCCTCAAATTGCACCTCCAGAACTTCGTTGGGGTCAAAGGTTGGGTCCTATTGTTTTTAGGGATTGTTTAGCTCCTGTAGGACATCCAAACTTTCCTCCTGAGGCAAAAAATGCTGGGGAGGTGGCTTTGCAATATGGGATTGGTCGTAGAGAACAGGATGAATGGGCTTATCGAAGTCAAATGAGGTATCAAGAAGCCAAGAAGGCTGGTAAGTTTAAAATTGGAGAGGAGTTGGTAGCAGTTGAGGTTCCCCAAAAGAAAGGGCCTCCATTAATTTTCAGTGAAGATGCATTTCCTAAGCCTGAGACGACACTTGAGAAGTTAGCTCAGTTGAAAACTGTTTATGATAGCCCCACTGTAACTGCAGGTAATGCTCCAGGACTTGATACAGGTGCTTCAGCTCTTTTAATAATGTCAGGAGAAAAGGCAAAAGAATTGGGTTTTAATCCCATAGCTAAGATAATTGCTACTGCAAGTGTTTGTACAGAGCCAACCATGCTTGCAGTTAATCCTGGTTTAGCAATAAAAAAAGTTCTTTCAAAGGCTGGTATGACGGTAGATCAAATAGATCTATTTGAGATTAATGAAGCTTTTGCAGCCGTACCATTAGTAAGTAGTAAGATTTTAGGGGACGGAGATGAGAAGAAAACGGAAAAGATTAGGGAGAGATTGAATGTCAATGGCGGAGCAATTGCTATAGGCCATCCTGTTGGAGCAAGTGGAGCAAGGCTTATCATTACCCTTATGTATGAGTTAAGAAGAAGAGGTGGAGGTTATGGTGCTGCTGCTATTTGTGGGGGGCTTTCGCAAGGGGATGCAGTTTTGATAAAAGTAGGATAGATTTAAAAATATATTTAGAAAAGAGTGATGGGAGAATTTGAAAAATATTTTAGACTAAAAAATTTTATATGAATAGGAGGATTTATTATGGTTAAGGTGGTTTTTAGATTTGAAGTTCCTAAGGAAAAGCAGGCTGAGTTTTTATCGTTTGTAAAATCAGGGACAAAGCCATGGTGGGAGTCTCATGGGTGTCTGGCCTATGATGTATGGCAAGCTGAAGGTGAAGATAGCTTTATAAAAACAATGGATTTTCCTAATCTCAATACCTATAAAACAATAATGCCAAAGAATGAGGTCGATCCTGAATGTCGAGCCCTGATCGATAAATTTGAATCCTATACAGTTAATATTTCGAGAAAAAGTTATATTAAGATGACCTAATATCTTGCTTAAAAAAGGGATAGGTTAATATCAATTTTCCTTATAATTAGCCTATCCCTTCTTTATTCACCTCTAACATTCAGTGTCTTTTTAAAATGAGTATGTTATGATTATTTAAAAAATAGGAGCCAAGGATGCGAATCGGTTATTTTGATTGCTTTTCAGGTGCAAGTGGCGACATGATACTTGGAGCTCTCATTGATGCAGGACTCAGTCAGAGGAAAATGAAAGATGAATTAGAAAAGCTTCAGATTCCAACTCTTCGATTAAAAATAAAAAAAGTTAATAAGGCTGGAATTCAGGCAACTCGGGTCATTGTAGAAGGGAAGAATGAAAAAAGACACCATCGGAATTTGAATGAAATTTTGGAGATTGTTGAACAAAGTTCTATCGATCCCGAGGTAAAAGAAAAGAGTAAAGAAATATTTAAAAGAATAGCGGAGGCGGAAGCAAAAATTCATAGGAGACCTATTGAGGAAATTCATTTCCATGAAATTGGAGGATTAGATTCTGTTGTAGATATTGTTTGTTCAGTTTGGGGAATTCGTCAATTGGGGCTCGATGAAATCTATGTTTCAAGGGTGAATGTTGGTTCGGGTTTTGTTAAATGTGAACACGGCATCCTGCCTGTTCCTGCGCCTGCAACATTATTGCTTATGAAAGAAAAACCTATTTATTCAACAGGGGTAGAGAAGGAGCTTCTAACCCCAACTGGAGCAGCCATCCTCACTTCCCTTGGATCCCAATTTGGTCCAATACCTGAAATGAAAGTAGAGAGTGTTGGCTATGGGGCAGGTCGAGATGATCTTCCGCATCCCAATGTTTTAAGACTGATCATTGGGAGATCACTATCAACCTCTTTAAGAGAGAAAATAATGGTAATAGAAACAAATATCGATGATATGAATCCACAGTTTTATGATTATATTATTGAAAGGCTCTTTACAATTGGAGCACGGGATGTCTTTTTAACTCCTATTATAATGAAAAAAAATCGTCCAGCTACTCTTATAAGTATAATTTCATCTGCTGAGAAATTAAATCCTATCATAGAATTTCTTTTAAAAGAGACAACAACCATTGGTATTAGGTGGCATGAAGATGATAGGATATGTGCTCAAAGAGAAATTATTACAATCAGGACAAAATATGGAAATCTTCGTTTCAAAGTAGCAAAATGGGATGGTAAGCCTATAAATATTTCTCCAGAATATGAAGATTGTAAAAATTTAGCTTTTAAAAAGGGTATTTCAATTAAAGAGGTTTTTGATGAAGCAAAAAGAGTTTCCTTATTTGCTCATAAAGGAATGAAGACTAAATGAAAACCTAAAGGAGATAAAGATGAATAGATTTAAAATCATTATTTTTAATTTAATTTTTTTTGGCTCAATCTTTTTGACATCAATAGGTTGGGCTCAAAAAGTTACAATTTCAAATCCACCAGTTATCAAAAATTATTTTGCTGTTGATAAAGGATATTATGGATATACCTGGAAGATATATCTTGAAGCAGAGGATCCTGATGGCGATATGTTAAAGATTGCATCAATTGTTGATCAACCTGGATATGGTCGATATTTTACAGATTGGATCATTTTGAAGCCAGAATTTAGAAAATATTTAAAGGGGTATATTCAATGGAATATTCATAGTTCAAGCGGCTCTGTACCAGAGTGGACTGAGATTCAATTAAAGATTTCAATTATTGATATTGCAGGCAATGAGAGTAACATAATCTTTCTTCCATTTACATTTGAATCAGGGCTGAAGGATCCAGATAAATATTTATTACCACCTCCTTTCAATCAGAAAGATCTGCCAAAGATTGGAAATATTACTATAGAACTCTTATTTCCAGGCGGTGATGTAGAAGGTTTCTTGATTCAATCAGATCGAAGAAGAAATTGATGAGGTTTACTTTTTCTCTCTTGCTTTTATTAATAAAGGATGATAATAATTTTTATATAAAAGGAGGAAAATGGTATGTGGAAAAAAAATTTTAAGTTGATTTGTTATTTTTTATTGATAATACTTTTTGCGATAAGCTTTTCAAATTGTTCTACCAAGGTAAAAGAGAGAGGTAGAACTCCTGAGGTAAGTGATTGGAGAGTTGGAGGGAGATATTACTTTTTTGATGATGTACTTGTTCCAAGAGAATTAAATTATAACCATAGCAAATCATTTATATATGAAACTCCACGTTTTAAAGCAGGAGTATTAGTTTTCTCTAAATGGTGGCTTGATCCAAGTTCATTGATTGATTTCTTTATATATAATATGGAAAAGGATAATTGGAAATTGGTTAATAGCTTCAAAGGAAAGGAATCTTTCCTAAATTTTACCAAACCCGAGAAGACATGCACCATCCGTATAATTGAGCATTGGTATGGAACGACTGAAGTGGAGATAAGAGTCGGCCCCTTAGGAGAAAAGAAGATGTGAAGGATGATATTACAAGGAGGCTATTAAATCAAGCCCAGAGGACCATTGATCAATACAATTTATTGGAGAAAGGGGATAGGATTGTTGTTGGGGTATCAGGTGGAATTGATTCAATGGTCCTTATCCATATACTTCATGTCTTTTCTCATAAGTTTGATCTATCCTTAATCGTTGCTCATGTTAATCATGGCCTTAGGCCGGAAGAATCACTTCAAGAGGCATCTCTTGTAAAAAAAGAGTCAGAAAGGCTTGGATTACAATTTGAATATGAGGAAGTTAATGTAAAAGCCTTTAAGAAGTCAACTGGTTTTTCCCTCCAAGATGCTGCAAGAAGGCTTCGCTTTCAATTTTTTGAAAAGCTTCTTTTGAAATATAATGCAAATAAGATTGCCTTAGGACACAATGCAGATGATCAAGTGGAAACTATCATCCTAAGAATCTTAAGAGGCTCAGGATTAAGAGGATTGAAAGGGATGCTCCCTGTAAGAGATGGAAAGATTATAAGGCCTCTTCTCGAAATATGGAGGAAGGATATAGAATCATTTGCCAATGAAAATAAAATTCCATTCCTTTTAGATTCTTCGAATCTAAAGGAGGATTATCTTAGAAATCGCATTCGTTTAAGCTTGATTCCGTTAATTGAAAATCAATATCAGTCTAAATTTAAAGAAATTTTATTGAGAACTGCAAATCTTTTGAGACAAGAGGATAATTATATTGATAGTAAGGCTGCAGAGGTTTATCAAAATCTTATCCAGAAACATGATGATAGTATTTCTTTTCTTTTTTCGAAATATAAGTCTCTTCATAGAGTAATCCAATGGAGGGTGATTAATAAGATACTAAGTGAGATATTGGAGGAAGAGAAGATTGTAAAAAGATTTCCTAATTTGCAACCTATTTTTGAAAGATTGAATAAATCATCTTCGAATCTTTTATTTCAAGTTATACCGGGGATATATCTCGAAAAAAGATATGATAGGGTTGTAATAAGAGGAGGTGTACTCGAAGAAACTCCTCATTTTGAGATAGAGGTTAATTTTCCGGGTAAGACAACTATAAAAGAGATTGGAAGAGAATTAATTATTGAAGAAATTCCAAAGATCAATAAATTGAGTAATTATTTGCCAACCATTGCTTTTTTTGATTATGAAAGCATTCAATTTCCACTCAAAGTTAGAAATTTCAGACCAGGAGATAAATTTCAACCTCTTGGTTTAAAAGGTTTTCAAAAATTAAAAAAATTCTTTATTGATCATAAGGTTCCAAAAATTGAGAGGTCAAGGATTCCCTTGCTTATTTCAGGAGACATCATTGCATGGGTAGTAGGTTACAGAATTGATGAAAGAGTTAAGATAAAGCCAGAAACAAAAAGGATTTTAAGGGCTGAAATCATTTAGAATATTTTTCCCAAAAAATCTCTAAAATAGTTTATATAAGATTTAACTATATTAGAATGTAAGGAGGGAAAGAGCGAAGAAGCAGTTTTAAAAAAAGGAGGGTGAGACTTCAATGGATGACAATTTAAAACATAATAATAAGATACCTAAATTGTTGATTCTGGCAAGTTTTATTATTGTGGTAGCAGGAATGAAAGCAGCAAGCTCAATATTAGTCCCCTTTTTTCTGGCTGTATTTATTGCTGTGATTTGCACTCCAGCATTATTTTGGCTTCAACACAAAGGGATGCCGAAAATCCTTGCGCTTATTATCATTCTTATAGTTATCCTATTTGTAGGATCCCTTCTTGGAGCAATAATAGGTCCTTCAATAAATGATTTCTTGAAGTCCCTTCCCAAATATCAAGAGCGATTATCGACCCAAATTAACTTTTTTACCAACTGGCTACGTGAAAAGGGTATTAATATTCCTATAGAAGGGGTGACTGGCAATTTCAACCCAGGGTGGATAATGGATTTGGCAGGCAACATAATATCTACCCTGAGTAGGGTCCTAACCAATGCATTTTTGATTTTGTTAACCCTTGTATTCATCCTCCTTGAAGCAGCCGATTTACCGAAAAAATTGAGGGTGGCATTAAAAAATCCGGAGAAATCTCTGTCTGCTATTGAGAAATTCAGCCATACTGCCAAGCGCTATTTGGTAATCAAAACTCTAATAAGTATAGCCACTGGTGTTGCAATCTGGCTTTGGCTATTAATCCTCGGAGTTGATTATCCAATACTTTGGGGAACACTTGTATTTCTACTAAATTATATTCCTAATATTGGGTCAATCATTGCCGCCTTGCCTCCTGTTTTTCTGGCTCTCGTCCAGCTGGGGGTAGGTTCTGCTATTTTAACTGTTATTGGTTTTTTAGTTATCAATGGCGTTATAGGCAATATCCTTGAACCGAAGTTTATGGGAAAGGGATTGAGTTTATCAGCATTGGTCGTTTTTCTTTCTTTGGTCTTTTGGGGATGGGTGCTTGGTCCGATTGGTATGATACTTTCGATACCTATAACAAGTCTTATTAAGATTGCACTGGAAAGTCATGAAGAAACACGAGGGCTTGCCATCATGTTGGGATCTGGCGAAGAAGAATAATTAATATAATCTTATTAAAAAGGGAAACAAGTATTATTTCTTTGGGGAGAACTTTTTGAGTAAAAGCACTATTTCGATTTTTAATTTCTTTGATAAATCAATGTGATTTATATTTTGAAATCTCTTTCCAAATAGATATTCCGATAATGAGCAAACTAATAATAACAAAACCACAAGAGATTGGACGTGAAACAAAGATGTAAAAGCTTCCTTGTGAGATAGCTAAGGCTTGTCTAAAGTTTTCCTCAACTAAAGGTTCGAGCACAAAAGCTATAGCTAAAGGCGCAGGTTCATAATCTCTCTTTCTCAGAAAATAACCTGCCACCCCAAATAACACCATTAAATAGACATCAAGGATATTGTTATTAACTGTGTATACACCAATTAGGCAAAAAATGGTAATTAAAGGGAAAAGGATTCGAAAAGGGACTCTAAGTAACTGAACCCACACCCCTATTAATGGGAGATTGAGGATTAGGCATACAAGGTTGCCGATATACATACTGGCTACAACCCCCCAGAACATTTCTGGTTTTTGTTGCATAAACAATGGTCCTGGCTGAACACCGTGAATCATCATTGCACCGAGAAGTAGTGCTATGGCAACACTTGCTGGTATTCCTAAAGAAAATAATGGCACAAATCCACTTATGCTTGCAGCGTTGTTTGCGGTTTCTGGACCTGCAACTCCTTCGATTGCACCTTTGCCAAAGTCCTCAGGATTTTTGGACAACTTCTTTTCCAATGCATAAGAAAAGAATGGACTGGTAATAACCCCTCCACCAGGGATAAGTCCAAGGAAAAAACCAAGACCTGTTGCTCTAAAGATTGGGCCTACGCACTTCTTCAAGTCAGAAAAGGATGGCCATATCTGTTTAATCTTTGTTGAAATAAATTCTCTTGTCTCAGGCTTCTCCAAATTAATGAGAACTTCTGATATACCGAAAAGCCCCATAACCAAAGGTAAGAAATCTATACCGCCCTGGAGCTGAAATATTCCAAAAGTGAATCGAGGTTTTCCGCTTGTTATATCTTGGCCTATCATGCGAAGAAAAAGACCGAGACACATCATTATCAATCCCTTTGAAATACTCTCCTGAACAAGAAAGACCACAGCGATTAAACCAAAAAACATTAAAGCAGCATATTCAGCAGGACCAAATCTAACTGCCCATGCTGCAAGCCATTGGGAAAAAAACATAAGTCCAACTACACTGACAGTTCCTCCGATGAATGATCCTATGGCTGATACACCAAGGGCTGGTCCGGCTCTTCCTTGACGAGCCATCTGGTAGCCATCGATACATGTAACTACTGAAGCAGCTTCTCCTGGTATATTAACAAGAATTGATGTGGTTGAACCCCCATACATTGCTCCATAGAATATTCCTGCAAGCATTATTATACTTGCAGTTGATCCCAAACCGAATGTAATTGGCAAAAGGATTGACATAGTAGCTATTGGACCGATTCCTGGTAAGACACCGACAAGGGTACCAATAAAGACTCCTACAAGGCAGGCTAATAGGTTTTCAGGTTGTCCTGCAACTTTAAAGCCAAGGACAAGAAGGTCAAATGTGCTCACTTATTGAATAATATCCTTTCTATAGGGCCTTGAGGAAAATGACATTTTAAAAAAATTACAAAAACAAAATAAACTCCTATCGTTGTAATTACTGTCAATAGTGGCCATCGGAAGCTTGTTAAATCATCCTTTCTTGCGAATAAGAGTAAACTTGTCACGAAAGTTGTTAGCAAGATTCCAAATCGTTCTAAGAGAATTCCATAGGCGATCATTGCTCCTATCACCTTGCAAAATGATAGGAGTCCTCTGCCTCCTAATTTACTATGTTGTTTGGTGGCTTTCATGAAATTAGAGAGACCCAAGAGGATGCTGGTTATAAAAAGGATGATTCCAACGATAAAGCCAAAAAAACCAGCCGAAGGCTCGCTTATATGTCCCAATCCTTCTTTATAAGAATAGAGTAGTATTATAATTGCGAAAATTGATAGTATGATGGTATCCATAACATACTATAAAAAAGTATACGGATTACCTCTTTTTTACTTTGGTTTTTCAAGGAAGCCTTCTTCCATAAAAAATTCGCTTAAACGTCTCTTCTCCTCATCTAAAGACTTCTCAAAAGTCTTCGAATCCTCGAAGTTGAGCAGTAAACCAAGATCTCTTATTTTTCCAATGAAAGACGGATTGCTACAGATCGTAGCTGCAGCACTGCTCAGTCTTGTAATGATTTCAGAAGGAGTTCCTTTAGGGGCAAAAAGTCCATTATACATTCCACCGACTACATATCCAAACTCCGTGACGACTGGGATATCAGGTAAAAAATCAACACGCTTTTTTGTTTTCGTTTGAACCGCTAACACTTTGAGTTGTTTAGATTCAACGAGTGGTTTTGCTGGAGTGTAAACGGGGGTACCCACAATAACGTGACCTCCAAGAATGCCAGGAATAATCTTTACATCTCCTTCTAAAAGCACTTCAGTAATTTTTACATTTTCACGTCTTGCAATCTGTCTTAGTAAAATATACCCTGAGCTACTTTTACTATGGGTTGCCCAAGTTGTGCCTGGATTCTTTTTCATATATTCAATAAGAGACTGAAAGTTATTAATTGTAGAATCACCCTTAACAGATACCGTCCCAACAACATCATAAACCCTACATACAGGTATTAAATCTTTACTCGAATAAGGAGCCTTTATAAAATAGGCATAAACATCTGGAATACTTGCCATGGCGGGAAACCATCCTAAGGTATAACCATCAGGTTTTGCTGAGGCAACTGCATAGCCTCCTATTGTTGTTCCACCTCCAACCTTATTTACAACAACGACAGGTTTTTTAAAAAACTTCTCAAGGGCATCCGCAAAAGCCCTTGCTCCAATGTCCGTAACCCCTCCAGCAGGAAAAGGTACAATCAAGGTAATTGGACTTTCGGGATATTCTGCCCTCAAATCCTTTATAAACACAAATAATAAAGAAATAATAAGCAATAAGATCGCTAAATTTTTTCGTAAATATATTGATTTTGTTTTCATCTTGCCCTCCTTTTGATAATAGAATTTATTAAAATTATAGACTTTTTAACCATGCATTTCATAATTTAAAATATTGTTGGCCCAATAACATCATTTTCTAAGACATTCAAAGCCTTCTCAACTATCCGCCTTCGGAGTAAAATCTCCATCTCCTCACTTAAGGTAGGATCTCCGAGAGGACTAATGATTTTCACTCCTGTTACAATTCTGTTAGACCCCACAACCTGAGCAATCGGGGTTAAGGCTGTGATATGAGCAACCGGAATCCCAATCCTTTCAATTTCTTTAGCGAGCACTGCTCCGCAGCGCGTGCTTGTTCCTCATGTTGATGTAAGAATTACAGCCCCTACACTTTCTGAAACCAAAATATTGGCAATTTTTTGACCCATTTTTTTTGCATTTGTTATTCCTGTTCCTACGCCAGTTGTGCTGAAAAAGGTATGGTGAATTTTTCCAATCCTTCCTATATCTTCAAAGAAACGTAAAGCGTCCAATGGTACTAACCTATTTGGATTATCAACAACAAAACGTGATTCATAGCCAGAATGCGAGACTTCAAACTCTCCTTTTGAAAGTATTTGCTTTCCCTCAATATTATACATTCCAAAATGTGTTGCATTTATAGATTCAATCCGATCAGGATTTCCTTTTGGAACAAGTCCACCATCTGTAACTATTGCGATTAGCTTATCTTTAATAGGCTTTGCCGATAAAGCTGGGATAACCCGATCGTACTTGGGAATCGAAACTTCGGATTCATACTTTTGGCCTCGTATTTTTGAAAGAAGCATTTCTATAACCCTTTGGGCTCCTGTTTTCTCAGCCTCTACGTTTTCGATTATACCGCGTGGTATATAACCATCTTCAATCGGGTTAAGTTTCTTACCTTCTGCGATTTTTGTAACGAACCGTGCTATTTTGTAAAGGGCTTCATTCATCTCTCTGATAGAACTCCCTGTACTAACAATGTAAACATCCATATGATATAAATCTACTCCTGGATTTTCAGGATGCATTGCGGCTATAGCCAAAATACCAAGTTTTTCAGATACAGATTTACATATTCCACCGCAAGCCATTCCATATCGACCTGCGAGAAATGCAGGGCCAGCTATTAGAAATTCTGGCTTCTGACGTTCTACAAGAGGAATGATTTTCTCAAGGGCTGAATCCATGTTTTCCGTGATGTAATTGTCTCCACAGATAATGGTTGCAACTATCTTGAATTTTTCACTCAGTAACTTCTGTAACCCAATTCCTGGACCAATAGCTCCTTCGAATATTTCTGGGAGCATATTAGCTTTCTCTTCTCCACCTTTGCCTGCAAAGAATTGATTTAAATAATGGACGATTCTCATTATCTTAGAAGGAATATCAATATTTTAATATCGAATTGCCTTCAACTTTGAATTTCCCAACTGACTAAAAGCACCTCTTATATATCTCAAAGGAAATTCCTGTTTATAAATAAACTTCTCAAATACTTCCTTCTTCCCAATGACCCTTTCCGTTTTCGATAATCGGATTGTTCCTAATGGTGCACCCATACTTACCATTGCATCTACTTCTTCTGCATAAAAGATAGTTGTTGGTTTTGTATTGGGTTGGGTCATATCAATACCCATATGCAAAAAAGCTAATGCAGTTTTAATTCCTCTTTGCTCACATTTTTGAGCAACCCGCATCATCACCCATTCTGGAGCTCCACCTCCTGCCTTTGTCAAAATAGCACATTCAGCTCTAAGGGTGTATTCGACTAAGTTAGCTGCTATGGTAGTAACCCTTTCAACCTCCTCTGCATTATTCGGAGCAGTCATTATAATAACACCACAAAAGATAAAATCTTTTCTATGTCTTAAAAAAAGCTCTTCCAATATAGGATGATTTTGAATAAAATATGTTTCCATATATCTGCTGTCATAAGGAGCAGTGATCGCTCCATCCATAATCTCTGTTGGTATCACAATGGTAGGCACTATTTTTTCAATGTTTCCTCCATAGAAAACAGGATCTCCTTCTATCGGTTCATATTGAGTACTCAACAGTTGAAATATATAAGCAACCCGAGGTAAATTAGATAAATTTTCTTCTTTAGGATTGTCTAAATTATAAATACGAATACTATTAGCCTTTAAGCCTATTGCTACTTCTCCAAGATATTTGGCAAGCCTCAGACCTGCTGTTTTGAGTGCAATTTTATATTCCTTAGAAGTTATCCCGTTAGCTGGGGCACCCAAAACTATTATATTATGTAATTTGCTATAAGGTGTGAGAAACGAAGTTGATTCTTTCATAGGTATAATCGCCCCTATTTCTTGCGATGCAGAATTGTTAAAAGTTAAACCTTCACTAACAATGACAGCCACACCCTTTAGGACCCATGTTTTTCCTTTTCCAATAACACCATAGGGGTCTACCGCTCCTAAAAATTCAGGTCCCTTCTCTGAAGCTTTTGATCTTGGTTCAATAACATCAATGACATTTGTGATAACACAATCTTCACCTGGTGAAGACAGTTCAATTTTAACGTCACTTAACCTATTGTCTCGAAGGAGCAGATTTTGTATTTCTTTTTTATTTACATGAAGAATACCTTCTTCTATAAATGTCCGGTCTGACCAGACAATCCCATTAATATTCACATTAGCTAATTCAAGAAGCATTCTTCCCTAATTTTTCTTTAATGTTTTTTATACAATTTTTTCTAATAGTTTAGTTTTTCCAAAATTATATGAAACTAATATACTACTCACCGCAACTTGTCAAGATGTAGTTTTGATTTGTCATTTAAAAATTAGCGGTCCTGTTCAGGTCAGGCAGCCAAATACCTATAATAAATTTGTAGGCTAAGGATATTCCTATTAAGGATATTAGATAAGTTATAAGGAGATTACTCTACAAATTTATTAAAACGATTGTTAGAAAATTTATATTATAAATGGCCGCCTCTTACACTCACATAAAAAAGGACTTTTTCAGAGCCTAACAAAGTTGCCTTGACAAATTATGTTTAAGTGGGTTAAGAATAATTCCTATCGAAAAAGTATAATTTTATAAAAAATGAAAATTTCTACAAAAATTCGATATGGAACGAGAGCAATGTTAGAACTTGCCTCTCGGTATGGAGAGGGGCCAATTGATTTAAGAGAGATTTCTGAAAAAGAGAGTATTCCCTTAAAATACCTTGAACAGGTTTTTATTCCTCTAAGAGTTGCAGGATTGGTTAAATCTATTAGAGGGGCAAAGGGAGGATATATATTAGGAAGGTCGCCTTCTGAAATTCATTTAAGTGATCTGGTAGAAGCATTAGATGGCCCTATTCGATTAATAGAGTGTCTTCATGATCAAAAGTTTTGTAAAAAATATTCAATCTGTGTAATGAGGGAAGTTTGGAAAGAGGTTTCTGATTCTATAGAAAGAATACTTCGATCTTTAACCTTGGAAGACTTAGTTAATCGAAAGATTGAGAAAGACAATTTTATAGACTATCTTTATCAGATTTAATAAAGGATTTTGGAGAAAAATAATGAAGAGAATAGCCAGTTCTATTTCAGAATTGATAGGTCATACACCTTTAGTAAGATTAAATCGGATAACTAAAAACTGTTTAGCCGAGGTTATTGCTAAACTTGAATCTTTTAATCCATGTGGAAGTGTAAAAGATAGAATAGGTATTTCTATGATTGAAGCAGCCGAAAGGGAAGGTTTAATTAAAAAAGATACAATTATTCTTGAAGCCACAAGTGGAAACACAGGAATTGCACTTGCTTTTATTTGTGCAGCAAAAGGATATCCACTTGTCATTACCATGCCAGATGTGATGTCAAAGGAAAGAATTAATCTTTTAGAAATGTTTGGGGCTAAAGTAATTTTAACCCCTGGAAATGAAGGGATGGCTGGTGCAGTAAGGAAGGCAGAAGAAATGGCGAAAGATGATCCACGTTACTTTATTCCTCGGCAGTTTAAAAATCCTGCAAATCCTGAGATTCATAGAAAAACGACGGCTGTTGAAATATGGGAAGATACAGAAGGAAAAGTGGATATATTGGTAGCAGGAGTAGGAACAGGAGGGACAATAACGGGTGTTTCAGAATTTATAAAAGATAAGAAGTCTGAGTTTAAGGCTATTGCTGTAGAGCCGATGAATTCTCCAGTTCTTTCAGGTGGTAGGCCAGGTTCACATAAGATTCAAGGAATAGGGGCGGGATTTATTCCCGAGGTTTTGAGAATGGATTTGATTGATGAAGTAATCCAAATATCAGATGAAGATGCAGCAATATATACACGAAGACTAGCCCTTGAAGAGGGAATTCTTGCAGGGATATCATCTGGAGCAGCTCTATGTGCAGCTGTACAAGTAGCCAAACGAGAAGAGAATAGGGGTAAAATGATTGTCGTCATTTTACCTGATACAGGAGAGCGTTATCTTAGTACGTGGATTACTGAGGGATTTAAGTAATTTCTAATGAGAAGTTATTTAGAAAATAACTTTTCCCATTATCTTAAATTTTACGATTTAGGCGCGACAAACCTATATGAGAAGTTGCTATGAAAGGTATTTTATAAGTTAACATATATATTGGAGGGAAAGATGTCAAAAACGATAGAAGAGATTAACGAAAAAATTAGGCAAGGTAAAGCATTGGTTTTAACAGCAGAAGAAATTATTGATTATGTTGCAGAAAAAGGTGTTAAAAAGGCAACCCAAGAAGTTGATGTTGTTACAACTGGAACATTTGGACCGATGTGTTCTTCAGGGGCCTACTTTAATATTGGTCACACTAAACCTCGCATAAAACTTGGGGGAGGAAAGGCATATCTTAACGATGTTCCAGTATATGTTGGGTTAGCAGCAGTTGATTTTTTCTTAGGTGCTGCAGCCTTACCTGAAGATGATCCAAGAAATAAGATATATCCTGGAAAATTTTCATATGGAGGGGCTTATGTGATAGAAGAATTGGTAGCTGGGAAGGATGTTAGGCTTACTGCTACAGCCTATGGAACAGATTGTTATCCAAGAAAGACTCTGGAAACCTATATCTCTCTAAAAGATATGAATGAGGCAGTTCTTTTCAATATAAGAAATGCCTATCAGAATTACAATGTCGCTGTTAATCTTTCAGATAGAGTGATCTATACGTATATGGGGGTATTACAGCCAAGGATGGGCAATGCTACTTACTGTAGTGCAGGTCAGCTAAGTCCTCTTCTTAATGATCCTTATTATAAAACCATTGGTATTGGGACAAGAATATTTTTAGGAGGAGGAATTGGCTATATTGTTGGAAATGGAACCCAACATAATCCTGATGTAAAAAGAACAGATGAAGGTGTTCCCAAGATGCCTGCTGGCACACTTGCTGTAAAAGGAGATTTGAAAATGATGAGTCCAAGATGGCTTAGAGGAACATCCTTTACTGGTTATGGGGTGACACTTACTGTTGGCATTGGAGTGCCAATTCCTATACTAAATGAAGAAATCCTTAGATACACATTAGTCAAAGATGAAGAAATATGGACACAGGTTGTTGATTACAGTGAAGCATACCCCCAATTTATTCCTGGAAGTTTAGGTGAGGTAAATTACCATCAGCTAAAAAGTGGAAAAATCATCATTCAAGGTAAAGAAGTTCCAACCTCAGGACTTTCGAGTTATGTCAGGGCTAAGGAGATTGCTCAGATCTTAAAGGGATGGATTGAGGCAGGTAAATTCTTTTTAACAAAGCCTGTTGAACTTCTTCCCTCGGTAGATTCTGGTGTCGTATTCAAACCTTTGAAAGAAAGGCCGATCAGAAAGAAATAAAAAGGGGGCAATTATGCAAAAGAAGAGGGTTGTACTTAATTATCCTCCACATATTGTTGAACAGCCTGTTATCTCTAAACTGGTTAAGGATTTTGATTTGACAGTAAATATCTTAAGGGCCCATGTAACTCCAAGAGAAGAAGGAAGACTTGTTTTAGAGATTACAGGAAAAAGGCAAACCTTAGAAGCAGGAATAAATTATTTAAGGGAATTAGGAATAGAGGTTCAACCATTAGCGCAGGACGTGAGATGGTATGAGGATCGTTGTACACATTGCACAGCCTGTATTTCCATATGTCCCCCAAAGGCATTGGATGTAAATCGTAAAACTATGGAAGTCTTCTTTAAACGTGAGAAGTGTATCGCCTGTGGATTGTGCATTCCAGTCTGTCCATACCATGCCATGGAAATTCTTTTTTAGTTCTTAAGTGATGAAAAAAGAATCTAAAAAAAGGGTTGTCGTTGCGATGAGTGGTGGAGTGGATTCGAGTACAGCTGCTTGGCTTCTAAAAGAAAGAGGCTATGAGGTGATTGGAGCGACAATGTGCATTGGAGTTATGGAAAGGGAGCCTGGTGGACCGATACGATGCTGCAGCCTGACAGATATAGAGGATGCCAGGCGAGTTGCTTTAAAAATTGGAATTCCTTTCAACGTTTTTTATTTTAGAGAAGAATTTGAAAAAGAGGTTATTCAATATTTTTGTAAAGAGTATGAACAAGGAAGAACTCCGAATCCATGTATCATATGTAACGAGAAGATTAAATTTGGCATTTTTTTAAAAAAGGCATTTGAAATGGGTGCAGATTATATCGCTACTGGCCATTATGCTCGCTTGGAATATAATAAAATAATAAATGGGTATGTTTTAAGAAAGGGTATAGATAAAAAGAAGGATCAATCCTATGTCCTTTTCTCTATAAAAAAGGAACAATTTCCTTATATCCTCTTCCCTTTAGGTGATTTAAAGAAGGATGAGGTTAGAAGAAAAGCATTTGAAATTGGTCTTCAGGTTTATAATAAAAGAGAAAGTCAAGAAGTCTGTTTTATTCAAGATCGCACTTATCATACACTTCTATCAGAGAGGCTTAGGCGATCCATAAAACCTGGGCCTATAATGGATAAAAATGGGAATGTGCTTGGAACACATAAGGGGATTGCCTATTATACTATTGGCCAGAGGAGGGGACTCCGCATTGCAAAAGGAAAACCTCTTTATGTTATAAGAATAGATAGGGAAAATAATGCGATTATCGTTGGAGATATGGATGATGTTTTTGGAGAGAGATTTATCGTAAATTCAATAAATTGGATCGTCCCTGGGGATATTCCTGAGACTTTTGGGGCTCATGTAAAAATTAGATATAATCATCCTGGTGCTGAAGCTACCATTTATCGAAGAGGAGAAAATAAGGTGGAAGTAGTTTTTAAATCACCTCAAAAGGCCATTACTCCTGGACAAGCAGCAGTATTTTATGATGAAGATAAAGTTCTTGGGGGAGGATGGATTAAAGAGGTTATTTATTGAGGGATTCATAAATGGATTTAGAATTAGAAAAAAAGGTCCAGAAATTAAAAGATATATTTCAATCTATGGGGAAAGTTCTTGTAGCTTTTTCAGGTGGAGTAGATAGTAGCTTCCTTTTAAGAGTTGCTAAAGATAGCCTTGGTGAAAGTAATGTTTTAGCTGTGACGGCACGCTCTCCTCTTTTTCCTGAGAGGGAATTAGAGCATGCAAAGATGATAGCCGAACAGATAGGAGTAAGACATCTCGTGATAGAGTCAAATGAGCTTAAGATCGATGGATTTTCAAATAACCCAATCAATCGATGCTATCTATGTAAAAAAGAACTTTTTGGTGAGTTAAAGGAAATAGCCCAGAGTGAAGGAATTCCATATATCGTTGAAGGATCAACATTGGATGATGAAATGGACCATAGGCCAGGTAGAATGGCAATAAAAGAATTAGGAATAAGTAGTCCTTTAAGAGAGGCATTATTTTTAAAGAAGGATGTAAGAGAGGTTTCAAAAGAGCTTGGACTTTCCACCTGGGACAAACCCTCTTTTGCATGTTTAGCTTCAAGATTTCCGTATCATAATGAGATTACAGAAAAAGAACTAAAGATGGTGAATGAGGCAGAAGAATTCTTAATTGGGCTCGGTTTCACACAGGTGAGAGTAAGACATTATAAAGATCTTGCAAGGATTGAGCTTTATCCAGAAGAGGTATGCCTTTTAATGGTTAAACCTTTGCGAGAGAAGGTAGTAAACCAATTTAAAAAAATTGGATATAAATACGTTACACTCGATCTTCAGGGATTTAGATCAGGTTCAATGAATGAGGCACTGAAATGAAAGCCATTGCACTTCTTTCAGGTGGACTTGATAGCACATTGGCTGCAAAGATCATTTTGGATCAAGGTATAGAACTTGAGGCATTAAATTTTATAACAGTTTTCTGCACGTGCACAAATAAGGGAGAAAGATGTTTGGCCTCGCAGAAATCTGTCGAAGCACTGGGCATTCCTCTTAAGGTTTTTAATGTTTCAGAAGAATATTTAGAGATTTTAAAATCTCCAAAACATGGATATGGAAGTAATATGAATCCATGTATCGATTGCAGAATATTTATGTTGAAAAAAGCAAAGGCTTATATGGAGGAGGTCGGAGCCTCATTTATAGTGACAGGAGAGGTATTGGGTCAAAGGCCTATGTCTCAAAGGAAAGAGGCCATGCGATTGATTGAAAGAGAATCGGGTCTTGAGGGTCTTATCTTGAGACCACTCAGTGCAAAATTTCTTCCTCTCACTATTCCTGAAAAAGAAGGATGGGTTGATCGACAAAGGCTTCTTGATATCCAGGGACGTTCAAGAAAACCACAAATGAAATTGGCTGAACAGTTTGGCATAAAAGACTATCCTTGTCCTGCAGGCGGATGCCTTCTTACAGATCCTGGTTTTTCTAAAAGGTTAAAAGATTTAATGATTCATAATCCAAATTTCACAATAAATGATATTCATTTTTTAAAGATCGGAAGACATTTCCGTTTATCTTCGGAAGTAAAATTAATTGTAGGAAGAAGGGAAGATGAGAATCAAAAGATAAAAACATTTGCTCAAGAGGAAGATATTCTTTTAAGAATAAATAAAATTCCAGGTCCCTTATCCATGATAAGAGGAAATATAAAGGAAGATCATATAGAGAAAGCAGCTTCTATAACAGCACGCTATAGTAAGGCCAAAGATTTAAGTAGGATTGAGGTAATATATAAGAAAGTTAGCGAAGATATTTCTCATAATATTATTGTTTCTCCAGCAACTGAAAAAGAAATAGAAGAATATATTATAGCTGGATAATATTAGATTTAGAATTTATGGATTTCGAGATGATTTTGGCTTAGACAAATAAAACCCTCATTTTGTATCATTAATCCTAAAATTAAATCAAAAAACCATTTTTATATGGAAGAAGTATGTTTAAACCCTTTTCGGATATTCGAATGTGGGAAAAAATAGTTTTTATTTGCTTATAACCGTTTTAAGAAAACTTGTAGATAAACCTTTATGGATTACCTAATACTTAAATGAGGAATAAGGCCACATACTCATCAAATACAACAAAATTTTATTGACAAAGAAAAGGTTGAAAAATATTATAATAAAATATTATTAAAAATAAAAATCAGACAATGGAGCAAGAAATGGCTAAAAGAAGATTTGTTGATTTAAGCATCTCCATAGAGCCTGAACTCCCAAGTGACCCACCTATGATGAGGCCAAAGATTGATTATAAGGACCACGAATATGGAAGTGAACAGATGAAAGATTTTTTCCCAGGGATTTCAAAAGAACATCTTCCACATGGTCTTGGATGGGCATTGGAATTCATAACATTAACCACCCATTCAGGTACACATTTGGATGCTCCATATCATTATCACCCCACAATGGATCATGGGAAACCTGCTTTAACCATTGATGAAGTTCCACTGGAGTGGTGTTTCAGTGATGGAGTGGTGTTAGATTTCCGATACAAAGAGGATGGCGATCGCATCACAGTGAATGATATAAAAAAGGAACTTGAAAGAATTAAATATGAGATTAAACCTCTTGATATTGTTCTTATACAGACTGGAGCAGATTCGGCTTGGGGAACACCTCAATACCTTGTTAAGGGTGCAGGGATGGAAAGAGAGAGTACTCTTTTTCTTTTAGAGAAGGGGGTAAAGGTTGTTGGAATAGATGCCTGGAGTTGGGATAGGCCATTGTCTTTTCTGGCAAAGGAATTTAAAGAAACTGGAGACCCAAGGGTAATATGGGAGGCACATTTTGCAGGGATTGAGATTGGATACTGCCATATGGAAAAGATGGCAAATCTTTCAGCAATAGGTCAGCCCTATGGATTTATGGTCTGTTGTTTTCCTATTAAGATTAAACGGGCAGGAGCTGGGTGGGTAAGACCAGTTGCCATTATTGAGGAAAAGTAAAAATCAAATTACTAAATCATTTTAAAAATTAAAGGAGGGAGGAAATATGAGAAAAAAATTGTTTAGGAAAATTTATGGTTTTAATATTTTGATACCTTTGTTTTTAATTTTTTATTCATTTGGCTTAGGCATTGGTGCTGAAAAGCCAATTGTTATTGGAGGATCATTGCCTCTAACAGGGACATTTTCGGCAACAGGGAAATGGGTTGAGAGAGGTTATCAATTTTGGGCTGAAGAAATCAATTCAAAAGGTGGTCTATTAGGAAGACCCGTAAAGCTTTTAATCTACGATGATAAAAGTGATGCAAAGGAGGCTGTAAATTTAGCAGAGAAAGTGATTACTGTGGATAAGGTTGATCTTCTACTTGGTGGATATCCTGGAACAGCCTGTACAGCAGTGATGCCTGTTGCTGAAAAACATAAGATGGTATATGTCTCCATGGGTGGTCATATGAAATCTTTTTCTCAAGGCTATACTTACTCATTTGGTGGTCCTCCGCTTATGGGGGAATGGTGGTATCTTGGCTTTTTCGAATGGATGAAAACGGTTCCACCGGATAAACGGCCCAAGAAGGCTGCTATCTACACAATGAATAATCCTATTGGAATGGCCCTCATGGATAGCATTTATAAAGGATGCAAAGAGCTTGGGATCGAGATTGTGATTGATGAAAAATATAATCTTCCATTAACAACCGCAGATCCAATGATTACAAAAGCAAAACAGATGAAAGCTGACCTCCTTTTCGCTAATGGGATGTTTCCTGATGGAGTCATGACTATCAGGGCTTGCAAAGCCCTTGATTATTCTCCTAAGGCAATTGTTCAGGGGATTGGGAGTGTCATACCAGAATGGACAAGAGAATTAGGTAAAGATGGAGATTATATATTTTCTGGAACGAGTTGGCATTACAAACTCAAATATCCAGGTAATGATAAACTCATAAGGGTAGCTAAAGAAAGATTTAAAGAAGATGAACCACCACTTTATTTTGGTTTTGGTTATGCATGGATGCAAACACTTCAGCAAGGGGTAGAAGGAGCAAAGAGCCTTGATCAAACTAAGATAAGGGATTGGCTCAAGTCAAATGAGGTTAGGACCATAGCAGGTAATTTCAAGTTTGATGAGAGAGGATTACCAAAACCATTTATTTATTTGACCCAAGTTATTAATGGAACTGTAGAATTGATTTGGCCTCCTGATATGAGAACTCATGAGCCTGTTTATCCGAAGCCTCCATGGAAATAGTTAAAAAATATGTTTAATCTAATTGTAATTATTCAATCTATTGTAAGTGGTCTTCTGATCGGTGGTATATTTGCACTCCTCGGAGTGGGATTCAGTTTAACTTGGGGAGTGATGAAGGTAATAAATATTGCTCATGCTGCTTTCGGTTTATTAGCTTCATATATTGCCTATTGGGGTCTAAACCTTTATGGAATAGACCCCATTTTATCACTTTTCCTTAGTCTGCCACTTCTCTTTGTTACAGGACTATTCATTCATAGATTCCTTATCCAACATATTACACGTTCAAAAGATATAATTGTTGCCTCAATGATCCTTACCTTTGGTTTGGCCATTATTTTAGAAAATATAATGCTGCTTGCCTGGACACCTGATGAAAGATTGATTACAACGAGTTATTCGAGTAAAGCAATCTTTTTGGGAGATATTATCATACGTATATCTAATCTGCTTGGCTTTATCCTTTCTATAATAGGTATTAGTACAATCTATCTTTTTCTCTATCACACAAAAACAGGAAAGGCAGTTCGTGCGACTTGGCAAGATCCAGAAGGTGCAGCCCTTCAAGGCGTCAATCTCCAGAAGGTTTCAATGATTGCCTTTGGATTGGCCATCGCCTCCTCAGGAGCAGGAGGTGTGGCCTTGGCCTATATGTATTCATTTAATCCTCCATCCCATAATCTCTGGCTGATATTTCTTTTTTTAGTAGTCATTGTAGGAGGAGTTGGAAGTATAATGGGTTCAGCTATTTCAGGATTACTTATAGGTCTTATTACAGGGTTAAGCAATGCCTTCTTCCCAATGCAATGGATTAACGTTCTTCTGTTTGGCTTATTAATGGTTATTTTGTTGATAAAACCTGAAGGACTTTTTAAAAAGTGATGATAAAGGGAAAAGCAAAGTTTCTTTTATTTTTTGTTATCTTGTTTCTTATTATCCTTCCACTGATTAAACCCCCAACATACTTTCTTTCATTGATCTTTAAGATATTTCTTTATATCATCCTCTCTGAAAGCTGGAATCTTATTGGAGGTTTTACAGGATATCTTAGTTTTGGACATGTTGCATTTTTCGGCATAGGTGTTTATACTTCAGCAATCTTAATGCAAAACTTAGGGATTTCTCCATTTATTGGAGCACTCCCAGCAGGCATACTCTCATCTGCTGTAGCTCTTATTATTGGATATCCTTGTCTGAGACTCAGAGGCCCCTATTTTGCAGTCGTCACACTTTGTTTTGCTTTTATCGTTGATTTGGTTGTAAAAAACTGGAATTTTTTAGGAGGATCAGAGGGGATCCATCTTAAACTTATGGAAATGGATATTCAAATCTCTCGATCGATCTTCTATGAAATTTTTCTTGGGCTAAGCATTCTGATAGTTTTTTTTTCACGATGGATTCAGAATAACAAATTTGGGCTTGGGTTGGCAGCAATTAGAGAAGATGAGGATGTTGCTCAAACCCTTTGTATTAATACCTCTGACCTCAAAATCAAAGCCTTTATTCTTAGCGCATTCTTTCCTGGAATAGCAGGTGGGATTTATGCATATTATATTTCCTATATCCATCCTGATATTGTCTTTGACATAAGTATTTCTATTCTTATTGTATTAATGGCCCTTTTTGGTGGAGGATCTTCATGGAGTGGACCTTTGATTGGTGCAATCATTCTTTCCATAGTGAATGAGATCCTATCCCTTTTTATAAAACCTGAATTTGCAAGAATAATCTATGGAGGCATGTTTATGATTGTAATAGTTTTTATGCCAGATGGAATTGTTTCATTTCTAAAGGGAGAAAGAGGAAAATAAGTCTATGTTAAAAGGCACTAATGTAACAAAATATTTTGGAGGATTAGTGGCCATTTCTCAATTAGAATTTGAGGTTAAGGAAGGATCGATTGTAGGTCTTATTGGACCGAATGGATCTGGGAAGACAACCCTCTTTAATATCATTTCAGGATTCTATAGACCTGAAAAGGGGAAAATTTTTTTCAATAATGTTGATATTACTCGTTTAAAACCATATGAGATTGCAAGACTTGGAATTGGGCGAACCTTTCAAATTGTGAGACCTCTTAAAGATTTTACTGTCCTTGATAATGTAGCCACAGGAATCCTTTTTGAAGGAGAAACAAAGCACATCGAAGAGGCTCGTCTTAAGGCTATCGAGTTACTTAAATTTACAGGACTCGAATCTAAGAAAGAGATTCGAGCATCCTCTCTAAATCTTGCAGATCGAAAACGTCTTGAAATGACAAGAGCCCTTGGAATAAAACCAAAGCTCCTTCTCTTAGATGAAGTATTTGCAGGCCTTAATCAAAGAGAAATAGAAGAGGCCATTCAACTAATATTTAGAATAAAGAATGAGATGGGAGTTACCATTTTTATGATTGAGCATGTGATGAAGGCGATTATGAAAGCTTGTGATAGAATAATAGCTATTCATTTTGGTTTAAAAATTGCAGATGGGTCTCCTGAAGAGGTTGCAAATAATCCAAAGGTTATCGAAGCATATTTAGGATCGAGTGATGTTACGAGTTGAAAAGATAAATGTCTATTATGAAGAGCTTCAAGCATTGATTGATGTAAGTCTAATTCTTCATGAGGGTGATTTTTTATCTATTATTGGATCAAATGGAGCAGGTAAAACAACCCTTTTAAGGACGATATCTGGTCTTAATCGGCCAAAGAGTGGAAGGATATTTTTCTTTGAAAAACCAATCGAAAATGAACCGAGTGATCAAATATGTAAATTAGGAATTATTCATGTACCCGAAGGTAGAAAACTTTTTCCCATGATGACCGTATATGAAAATCTTGAAATGGGAGCATATCTTACTTCAAATAAATTTCATTTATCCGAAAGATTAAACGATGTTTATCAAATCTTTCCTATTCTTAAAACGAGAAGAAGTCAGTTGGCTGGAACTTTAAGTGGTGGTGAACAGCAGATGCTTGCAATAGGTCGAGCCTTAATGGCAAAGCCTCGACTTCTGATGCTGGATGAACCTACCCTTGGGTTATCTCCAAAAATTGCGGGAGAAATTTATAACATATTAACTCAATTGTATAAATCAGGTATTTCTATACTGCTTGTTTCACAAGATGTCATTCAAGCTTTAAAACTTTCAATGCGTGCCTATGTGATTGAAAACGGTCGTATAATTATGGAAGGGGTAGGGCAGGAACTTTTGTCAAGCCCAAAAATAAAAGAAGCATTTTTAGGATTTTAAAGGTTTTACTCTTTACGTCTGGTATAAATGGTTTTATAACGTTCGGGAGATTTTTCATAGCAGCTTATACATCCCTCTGAACTTGGATCAAAAGGTTCTATATGAACCTCAAATCCAAGGGCTCTGTATTCTTCAACCATCTCAGAAAGCCTGGGCTCATCAATTGAGAACCTTTTTTCCCATCCTTCTTTTTTAAGCTCCTCTTCTCTTCCCATATATCAGAATTAATGATTAAAAATGAAATATTCACATTAAATGAAAGCTCAAAATTAAGATAAATAAAAATATCAAGTTAGTCAAGGAAAAATGTTTTTAAAAATATTTGAAAAGTATAAACCAAAGAGACTACCTTAATCCTTGCACCTCGGGAAGAGGGTTATGGTGAGGGAGAAAAATTATTTTCAAGGTAAATAAATTTAATCTTTTAGTAGAGAAGGAGGAAATGAAAAAATTTTTATGTTATATAAATATTAAAAATCTAAAAAAGGGGACGATTTTTATGATATCTGTTGATGAAGCATTAGAAAAGATTCTTTCATTTATTAAACCCCTTGGATACGAAAAGGTTTCCATTCTTGAAGGATTAGGGAGGGTGATTGCAGAGGATATCCATGCACCTCGTGATATACCTCCTCTTGATAATTCAGCAATGGATGGTTATGCAGTAAAATGGGATGATATAAAAAATGCAACAAAAGATAATCCAGTCCGTTTAAAAGTAATAGAAGATTTACCTGCTGGTTTGATTTCAAAAAAGACAGTCGAGAATGGATGTGCCATTAGAATTATGACTGGTGCGCCCATCCCAAAAGGTGCAGATACTGTTGTCCAATCAGAAGATACAATATCTGAAGGATCATTTGTTCAGATTCTAAATGCTCCCCCTTTTGGGGACAATATCAGAAAAGCAGGGGAAGATGTAAAAAGAGGAGATAAAGTAATATCTAAAGGAGATCTTTTAAGACCTCAAGAGTTAGGAATGCTTGCCTCTTTAGGACGAGCATTTATATATGTTTATCAAAGACCTCTTGTAGCTATACTTTGCACTGGGGATGAATTGGTTGATGTGGATGAAAATTTAGAGGAAGGAAAGATTATCTCAAGTAATTCTTATACATTGGCTGCACAAGTGAAAGAATGTGGTGCTATTCCCATTCAATTGGGAATTGCAAAAGATAGAAAAGAAGATATCGAAAATAAACTCTCCCAAGGTATTCGTGCTGACGTAATCATCACTTCAGCAGGGGTATCTGTGGGCGATTATGATTTTGTTAAAGATGCACTCAAAAATTTGGGAATGGAGATGGTCTTTTGGAAAGTAGCCATGAAACCTGGAAGACCAATTACATTTGGTAAGATTGGTGAAAAACCTGTATTTGGACTTCCAGGCAATCCAGTTTCATCCATGGTTTCTTTTGAACAATTTATAAGACCATCACTCCTGAAAATGATGGGCCATAAGCAAATATTTCGGCCTATCATCGATGCTATCCTTAAAGAGGATATAAAGAAAAAACCAGGAAGAAGACATTTTATACGTGGAATTATTACTTGTGAAAATGGCACATATTTTGTGACTACTACAGGCCCACAGGGTTCGGGGATATTGAGGTCTATGGTAAAAGCCAATGGATTAATCATCGTTCCCGAAGATACTTCACTAATTAAAGCAGGAGAAAAGATAAAGGTTCAAGTTCTTTACAGTTCTGATTTGGGAGTAGTGAGATGATACCGATTATTTCTATTGTTGGGAAATCAGATAGTGGGAAAACTACATTAATTGAAAAATTACTTCCTGAATTGAATCGCAGAGGTTATCGAATTGCAACCGTTAAGCATGATACCCATGGATTTGAAGTAGATCGTGAGGGAAAGGATAGTTGGCGGCATAAAAAGGCAGGAGCCTATAGCGTTATCATTTCATCCCCTAACAAGGTTGCTCTAATTAGAGATGTTGAAAGGGATTTAAGTCTTGAAGAGATAAGAGAAAAATTTATTCAAGATGTAGACATTATCATTACAGAAGGATATAAAAAGGATGTTCAGCCAAAGATTGAGATTTTTAGAAAAGAGAAACATGAAAACCTTCTTTGCACCCAAGATGATAGCCTTGTTGCCATTGTGACAAATAAGAAGTTTGATATAAAAGTGCCGCAATTCGATCTTGAAGATGTTTCAGGATTGGCCAGTTTTATTGAAGAGAAGTTTCTTAAATCCAGAAAAACAGAAGAAATTATGTTAAAAGTAGACGGAAATAACATTCCACTTAAGCCATTCATAAAAGATTTTCTTTCAAGATCAATAAGAGGAATGATTAGTTCTCTTAAGGGATGTGAGGATCCCAAAAGGATTGAAATAAGAATTGAAAATATAGACAATAAGTAGGGAAAGAAGTTTAATTATAAAAGGATGAAAATGAAATAATAAATCTAATCCATCATCCAGAAGGCTTCATCACGAAGGGCAATCTTAGCTTTTTTCCCAATGAAGAGATTGAGATTTCTGAGGGCATAGTTTGGAATTGAGATTTCAAATAGGATTTTGCCCAAGTTTGTATGAAATTGAACTAAATGATATCCTCCCCGATCAACAATATCAGTGATTTCCCCCTCAAAAATATTTCTTCTTAAAGATTCTTTAATTGGTTTTCCTTCCCTGAGGATCATGACTTCCTCAGGCCTTATGAATAGGTCAATCTCTTTCTCCGTTTCAATCTGATTTCTCACAATTGTGGATGGAGCTGAGATCTCTAATCCGTTTAAATTAATTCTCCATCTGTTTGAAGTTTCATCCCTGTTTAAGATTTTTGCCTTATAGATATTTTTTAAACCTAAAAATTGGGCCACCTTCTTTGACTTCGGCCTTAAAAAGACATCGTCTCTTTTGCCCACCTGCTCAATTTTCCCATCTATAAATATAGAGATTTTGTCCCCTAAGAGATAGGCATCCTCAAAATCGTGTGTGACACATAGGACAGTTGGATGGAAAGATTGATGAAGGGTTTTTAATAGTTGTAATATTTCTAACTTGATAGAAGGATCAAGACCGGTTAATGGCTCATCAAGAAGTAGGAGCTTCGGTTTTGGAGCAAGGGCCCTAAGGAGGGCGACCCTTTTCTTTTCACCTCCACTTAGATTTGTAGGGAATCTGGCTAAAAGGTGCTCTATTCGAGTAACTTTAATTAAGGCCCCAACGTATTGTTCAAATTCTCTTAAAGGAAGTTTTTTAATCTTTATTCCATAGAGGATATTCTCTAATACATTTAGGTGGGGAAACAGGGCTAAATCTTGTGGTACATAAGAGATTTCCCTTTCTTCTGGAGAAAGTCCTTGGACCTCTTTTCCATTGATCCAGATCTTTCCTCCTTTTGGTCTATGAAGTCCTATGATGGATTCCAGGATGAGTGTTTTTCCACTACCAGTTGGTCCAAGAAGAAAGTGGAAATTTCCCTCCTCTATTTCAATATCAAGATTGAAAAGGCCAAAGGATTTTAAAAGAATGGTTAATCCTTCTATCTTAATCATAGCGATAGATCTTCCCAGTTAATCTAACGCCATAAAGGGTTGCTACCCCAATTAAAACAAGGATAAGGATAAGAATTATTGCCTTTTCAATATTTGCTGAAGCAAGTGAGGTAAAGATTGCAATTGGCATTGTCTCTGTCTTTCCTGGCATTGCTCCAGCAAGTGTCACAGTGGCTCCAAATTCCCCTACAGCTTTTGCCCAGGAAAGGATGACCGAAGCTATTAATCCTCTAAATGATAATGGAAGGGTTATACGATAAAAGGCTTGCCATGGAGAGGATCCAAGAGACCTTGCAACAGCCTCATATCTTGGTGAGATTTCATCCAATGATGCTTTCATTAACCGAGTTGCAAGACCTGCAATACTTGCAAATTGTGCTAAAATCACTCCAGGAATTTCAAAAACAAAATGAATTCCTTTAGTCTGAATCAATTCCCCTAATGGAGTATTGAAGAAAACAAGGAAAGAGGCGCCAAGGGCAATGGGAGATACAATCATAGGAATCTCTAAAAATGTGTCAATTACTTGTTTTCCTGGGAATTCAAATCGAGATAAAGCATATGCAGATGGGAGTCCAATCAAGACGGCAAAAAAAGTGGCTAAAGAGGCAGCCATAAGACTCAATCTAATAGAATATAAGGTATAGGGATTTATTAAAGCATCCCAAAATCCTTTCCCACTAACAAAATAGAATAAAGAGAGGATTAAGCCAAGATAAAAAATAAAGATACATAAGGCTCCGCCAATCATTGTTTTTCTGAAGTTCATTTTCTAATTGTCCTCCAATCATTTGGAAGAATCCATTCACCCCCTACCGGAGTATCTGGTCGTGTAAATTGACGAGCCTCCGAGATATCCATTAGGTAATGATATTTTCGGAAAATGGATTTTCCTTGTGGAGAAAGAAGAAAATCAATAAATTGCTGGGAAAGATTTCTGTCCTTTGTGAATTTTGATATTGAGATGGGAATGTATCCGATTCTGGGAATTTCCTCAGGTTTTAAATAGATCGTTTCAATTCTTTCTGGGTCCCAATAATGGAATACCCTCCATCCTATCACTGCATCAACGACTTTAAGTGAGATAGCATTTGCTGTCTTTTCACAGCTCTCAGTATAATTAACTAAATTTCTTTTAAATCTTTCTTTTTCGGTTGGGTCAAAGTTTTTTTCTATAATTTCAGCAGCATAGGTTCCTACACAAACAAATTCTGGGTTGGCAATAGCTACACGAATTCCATTTCGAGTTAAATCCTTAAGGGATTGAATCTTTTTTGGATTCCCTTTCTGAACAATGATTGCAGGAACAAGATAGACAACTATTTTTTCTGTTTCAGGAAATACAAGCCCTTCCTTTTTTGCTACTTCCATAAAATCAGAAGATCCCGGAAAATAAAGGTCTCCTTTCTTAGCCAATTTCATTTGGGAAAGAACAAACCCAGAACCTCCGAATGTAATATCTATAGATATGCAATATTTTTTGTTAAATTGTTTGACCACCTCTTCTGTGGGGGGTTTACTGGCTGCACCTGCAAAAATAAGTAATTTTTCAGAACAAAAGATTTTAGTTGTAAATGCAAGCATCGAACATATTAAGAAGATTGTAAATAATATTTTCATCTTTTACCCCAATTTATCATTTTCTTTTTTGTAAGGACAAGATTGATTCATTGGAACAAAAATGTTTTTGATATATTTTTTCAATCGCCTCTTTTATGTCCTTTTGGAACTTTTCATAATTTTTCATCAATTTTTTTCCTTCGGGAGTTACCTCAGAACCACCTCCTGATCGCCCCCCTGTCCTCCTTTCAAGAAGCAAAAATCCAAGCCTTTGTTCAATAGTTCTAATCAAGCGCCAGGCCTTACTATAAGACATACCCATTTCATTTGCAGCTTGATGAAGAGAATGGGACTTTTGTACCTTTTTTAAAAGTAAATATGGTCCCTCTCCAAAAACCTTACCATTATTATCCAACCAAACCTTACAGATGACCTTCAAATTTTTTCCTTTAATACGTTATTCTTATTTAAACATAACGCTAATATAACAAAAATAAATTTTATTTTCAATAATTATTGGAAGGAGTTTCAAAAAAACTTTTTGTAAAGAAATTAAAGATAGAATTATTTAAAGAAAGCTTATTCCTCGGAAGATATCCATACTAATGATGGCTCTTTGGATCTCCAATGTTTCTTCTATAAATTCAGCAATAATTGCATTACGACATAATCTTTCAATAAAAATTCCATTAACATATGCTGGTCCACCATGAAGTTGAACTGTTCGATCTGCAACTCTTTTAACCATCTCAGTAGCAAATATCTTAGCCATTGATGATTCTCTCCTAAAATCTTTACCTTTATCGGCTAAATAAGCTGCATTATATACCATAAGTTTTGTTGCATGAATATCGATTGCCATATCAGCTAAAAAACGAGAAGTTCTGGGATGTTTAGATAAGAATTGCCCAAATATCTGCCATGAATTTGCATATTCAGAGCAGATTTCTAATAATCTTTTACCAACACCTATGCATCGAGCTGCTCTCACAATTCTTCTTGAAGGCAACCATTTTTTACCAAGCTGAAAGGCATGACCTATCTCACCAAGTATATTTTCATCTCTTACCTTACAATAATTGAAATTTATTATGAATGGATCAAAAAGAGTTTTTCCCCCTTTCCCTTCTTTTGTTTTATGGAAAGTAAGCCCATTTGTATCTTTATCTATTAAGAAACAGGTTATTCCTTCATGAAAAGGTTTTTCGTGGTTAGTGATACAAAAGGTTATAATAAAGTCACCTATATCATAGGGTTGAAATACTAATTTTTCTCCATTAATTACATAATATTCATTTTCCTTTAAGGCTTTGGTCTTCATTAATTTAGGATTAGGATTTTCTGGCTCCAATAAGCCTAATGAGTATTCTTTGGTTCCTTCAATGACCGGGTATAAATATTTCTTCTTTTGCTCTTCATTACAGTGGAAAAGAATAGGTGTAACATCACCATAGTTAAAAGGAATGATTGTCTTAGCTAATTCCTCTTCTACCAAACAGAGTCCTAATAAGGAAGTTCCTATTCCTCCAAATTCTTCAGGAATTCTAAGTGACCAGAAACCTATCTCTTTTGCCTTTTTTTTAAGATCCTCAATAGTATCCTTAGGTAAGACTCCTTCATCGCTATCTAATAAATCTCTCTCGAGGGGGATTAGTCCACGTTTTACAAAATCCTTAGCTGTGTCACGGATTAATTTTAGTTCTTCATTTAATTCAAAATCCATTATTTATCCCTCAATAAAGTAGACATTCTTCTATAAATAAATCAAGATCTAAGTCTTTTTCCTCATCAATTCGCGCCCCAAGCTTTGACATAGCTTCAACCATGAAGTTATTAACTACGTATTGTTTTATTGTAATATCAACTTGTGGACAAACCAATATACAAGCATAACAACGATCACACTCATCAGGTCCTACTAAAATAGTTTCTAAGGCCATTGATGTTCTTTCTTCAGTTCTTTGTCGCCTATCAGGTTCTCGAGCAATAACTGGACATATATCATTACAATTACCACAGCCAAGACATGTTTTACTTCCTATTATATTATCTAAAATATCTAATTTATTGTCTACTGAAATACCTCTCCTTGAAAGCAAACGAGCTCGCGCTACAGGAGGTGTGCTTAGGGTCAAAATTTGTTTTAATAAATCTTCGATTATCTTAACATCTATAGGTGATGTTCTATGAAATTTTTCTTCCTTTCTTAATTCAAACCGATAATATCTATTCCAATCAGATCTGATTAGTTTTCCGTACTTAGAGTAATCAGGAATAAGTATGGGTGAAATTGGTCGATGCACTAAACCGTTATTTTTTAAATCATTTTGCCATTTCCTTATATGATCTAAGGTTAATTTACCCTGGCTTGTTTCCTTTGCTTTAATTGCAGCATTCTTCCCCGCTCTCAGCCCAAATACTAATGAATCTAAAAGGAGGTTGTCTCGAAGCATATATCTTCCGTGTATGCCTCCTGAGATTTTACCGGCTGCATAAAGATTGGGGATGTTGGTGCTACCTTGAGAATCAATTTTAATACCGCCATTATTAAAATAATAAGAAGGTGAAACAAGTATTGGTTCTTTAGTTATATCTATACCGAAGGTTTTAAATTCCATATAAATATTTGGAAATTCTCTTTGTATGGAACCTCTCCCTTGAACTATTTCTATCATTGGAGTATCTAACCATACACCTTCTAATTGGTTTGGGGTTTTCAGTCCATTATTATTCTTACATTCCTTAATAATAGCTGAGGTTAAAATATCTGGGTGTTCTAAGTGATAAACAAATTGTTCGCCTTTTTTATTTACAAGTTTAGCACCAAATTTTCGAAATTTTTCATCTATAGGTTTTCCTATCATTTGCTCTGGATATACAATACAAGTAGGAAAATATTGTAAGGCATCTAAAAGTAAAAGTTTTACGCCTGCCCTGTAGGCCATCACTAATCCATCAGCAGTTGCACCATAGTGATCTATACAGGGAAAGCCTTGATAGTGCAATTGACCATCACCTCCAGTTGCTAAGACGACTGCTTTTGCTCTAACTATTGTTATTTCTTTCATTGATTCTAAATTAATTAATATTGCTCCTGCTGCTTGTCCTTTATCATCCATAATTAATTCTATTGCTGGTGAATACTCTAAGACTAAAATTCCTCTATTATAAACTTCATCACACAAAATTCGCATAACCTCTAATCCAATCCGATTTCTCGCATTATGAACTCTTTTACGTGATGTTCCTTCACCAAATTCAGTTTGAAATTCTCCATCAGGTCCTTTATCAAACATTACTCCAAGGGATTCGAGCCATTGTATCATAAAAGGTGCATCATAAACCAAAGCCTCAACAAGATCAGGATCATTCACAAAACAACCACCACCAACTGTATCTAAATAATGAATATAAGGAGAATCATTTGGTTTAACAGCTGCCTGAATACCTCCTTGAAAATCCATTGTATCAGACTCGATAAAACGTGATTTCGTTGCTAAGAGAACATTAACTCCATTTTCCTTGGCAGAAATTGCTGCAGAGGCTCCAGCACTACCTCCCCCTAATATTAATACATCTACATTATAATCAACTCTTTCCAAATCAATCATTTCAGGATTAATACAACTATTGCCTTCAAGCAAATCGGCTAATTCATTTGGAGCTTTATCTCCTCTGTTAGGTCCTATTAATAGAGGACGCATTTTCCCATCAATAAAATTGGGATGGTATTCTCTTAATAAATTTTTTTTATCAAGGTCTGAATGTTTAAAATCCTCTTTTAATCTTTTTTCCCTTGTAATTTCTACTCTTAGGATGCTTTCTTTTAATTCAAATGGATACATCTCTTTCTCCAATGATTCATTGAAATTATGCTTCAATATCCCGTTCATTATAAAGACGAGATAGTTCGGTCTTTTCCATCTTCTTTAATTCTTTAATTTTAATATCAAAATGGCCTTCTTTAATCTCAGAAATTCTTCTTCCAAGATGATTTGCCTTTGGTAGTAAGTAACGGCCAAATAATCGACGACACAATAATCCAATATTATATGGGGTTATCTTTGCAGGACATTTATCAGCACAAAGTCCACACATTATACAGTTAAATGATTTTTCTGCAACCTCTGCTATATTACCTATAAGGGCGTTAGATATATAATCCATTACATTTATATCTTGAGGGCAACTTAATGTACAAGTGTTACATCCTTGACAATTTAGAATCTCTGGGTATAAATTAATTATTTCTTTTCTATCGGGATTAAGCTCATTTAAGTTATAGATAGCTTTTTTTTCTATGATCTTCTCCCTTTTTTCTATCATATTTAGTCTCCATCTACTTATTATTTTTCTTCTGCTCCTGGTTCAATTGATCCTTTTTTAAATATTAATTCTGGAGAAGTATCAAAAACTCTAAAACCAAAGTATTTAGTAACAATAGGAGCTTCTTCAACCCCTCCTATATAATAAACAGAAGGATTAGTTCCATAGACAGGATATAGTTGAACTGCTTTTTTTCCCCGAACAATTTTTGAAACTTCGCTATCATAATCATCTAAATCACCAAAAATCCTTGCTTTAGATGGACAAATTATAACGCAGGCCGGTGTTGCATCAGGATCTAATCCTGGTTTCAAACCATTTTCTAAAGCTTTATCAATTCTTTCTTTACAAAAATTACATTTAGAGACAGTCCTTATTCTAATAGGATATAACTTTTTACCCAATTCTTCCCATTCTGTGAGACCTTGACCTGGAAAATATTCTTTTTCTTCAGAATAATATACTCTTACTTGATAAGGGCAAGCAATCATACAATGTTTACAACCCATACACTTGTTCTGGTCTATCCAAACTATACCATCTTCCCTTTGCTGAGTTGCACCAGTCGGGCAAACTTTAACACAAGCTGGCTCTTGGCAGTGATTACAAAGTACTGGATATACATGTTTTTTTACATTGGAGTATTTTCCAGTCTCTGAAATTAATAATTTATTCCAAATTATTCCTTTTGGTAAAAAATGTTCTTGTTTACACTTTGCAACACATGCATAACAAGCTACACATCTATTTAGATTTATTACCATAGCCCATCTCATTTATTAACCTCTGTTTGTTTTTTATATGCTTTTACTCTTGCTGTTATTTCTAATGTTCCTGTTATAGGACACATGTAATCTTGATTTATCCTTAGTAATTTATTTGGATTTACTCCCTTAAATCTGGCAAGAGGCTTTCCCCTTGCCCAACTTCCTAACCCAGTTGCTGCTACAACCTTAGGGTGTATCAATAAACTTAATTTCACTCGCCCTTCTACCATATCACCCCATTTATTTTCAAGAATGACAATATCTCCATTTTTAATACCTTTTTCATAGGCTGTTTCTTTATTCATAATTATATTGAGTGTAAAGGGATCTAACTGGGCAATTTCATTGATAAAGGGATTCTGCAAGCTAAATCTATATAACATAATTGGGTCTCTTGGAGAGACAACGAGAAGGTCGTACTCTAATTCATTTTCTCGATAAATCACCGAAGGGAAATAACTGATTAACCCCGTATAATGATTCCAGTCTACATGAAATCCAATTTTTTCTGCTGCATTCTTTATTTCCTCTTTCTGTTCTATGAGGTCTTCAAAATAGATTGGGATTCGGGCATCAACGAACCATCGCCAATAACATTCCTCAGTTTTTTTCTCCCACTTTATAAAACCATTATCCCTAAGCCATTCTATACCCCTTTTTTCACCAAAATTATATTTTAATATTCTATCAGCAAATTCTATATTTGATATTTTTTCATTTGGTGCTATTAAGGAGTAGATTTTATTTGGTTTTGTTTTAATTTGTTCCCATATAGGCTTTTGTAATGTATAATAATTTTCCAAAAAATGGACATATTCTGGCATTATTCCAATCCTGTCAGCGAGTTCAAATAGAATATCTTGAACATTCCTTGCCTCGCCCTTAGGTTCAACTACAGGCATCCTCATATGGATGCACCAATTGTCCAGACCTGCTGGATAACAGAAATGGATGCCGAATGCACTTGCGATGTCTAAACTTTCAAGGTAGTGGACTTCGGGCAATACAATGTCACAGAATCCTTCGGTTGTTTCATTATGAAATGGCTGAATGGCAAAACTGAATGGAATTTTTTTAAGAAAATTTTCTACTGGCTCAGGATTATGCATATTCATTACTACATTTCCACCATAGGTAAAGAAAACCTCAGGTTCAAATGGCCTCCCAGCATTAGTCCATAGTTTTTTCCATTCATCAGTATAGGCATGGGTTCTTCCTGCAGAGCCATGAGTGAAGATATCGCTAAAATTAAGGGCTGTACCAGGTCCACTCACTTTTCTGGGTGGCCATGGAGTCCTTGAGTGCCAGAATCCTGGAGCAAGCATTCCTTCATCTAAAGCAACAGGGGAAAATTTAAAACGACCAGTTTCAGGGTAACCTAAACTCCTCACTGCTCCAGAGCCTAAAAGTCCACCACAAACATCAAGATTTCCGAGAAGAATATTTATTAAGTGCAAGGAAGCATATACATGGAAACCATTCTGATGAGTTTGAAGGCCTCTATAACCTATTACACATGCTGGCCTATAGGGCACTTCAACTCCTTTAATTTTAATAGTACTCCCAATCCTTGCCTCAGTAACCAATTCTTGAGCTAATTTATATATAGTTGAGGTAGGTACTGTGCTAATTTCTGAAGCCCACTCTGGTCTATACTTTTTTAAATGATTCTTTATTGCTGCAAAGGCTGGTCTACATTTCATTCCATAGACTGTGTACTCTCCTTCGATAGCAGGCTTAGACAATGTTGGATCATCGAAAGTTTTTAATTTATTATCTTTCTCATCATAAATTAGAGGTTTTTTGGTTTCTTTTTCCCTTACATAAAGGCCATTAGAGTTTATAAGATAAGAACCATTTGTTTTAAATCTTATGAATTCCGTATCATAAATTCCAATATCATTTGTTATTAAATTGGCAATTGATAAAAAGACTGCTAAATCTGTTCCAGGCAAAATTGGTATCCATTCATCTGCCTTTGCTCCAGCTCTGTAACCAATTGGATCAATAACCTTTAATTTCATACCTCTTTCTCTTGCTTCAGCCATCATATAAATATTTTCTGCAGAATGGCGACCACCTCCTACCCCCTCATTACCACCGCAACGAAGCACATAATTACAGAACCTATAATCAGGGAAAACATCCCATGCAGCAGTCATTAATGCATCAATATGATGAACCGCAGTTCCACAATGAGCTCCAGGGCCTCCAGTACTATAACTATTAGTGCCATAAGTCAAGAAAAAACCAGCTACGGTTATCATGCTTTTCATTCCTCCAGTAGGCCCTGGAGTGTGAGTCCAGACAACTGTCCTTGGATCTTTTTTTCGAGCTTCTATAAGTTTCTCAGAAATTATATCTACGGCTTCTTCCCAAGATATTCTTTGCCATTTTGGGTCTTCATAAATTCCTTTTTTAGGATTAGTTCTTTTAACGGGAAATAAAATTCTATTAGGGTCATACCAATCCAATAATCCAGCAACACCTTTAGCGCATAATCCTCCTCGTGCTCCTGCATCACTCTCAGGAATACCCTCTACTGCAATTGGTTTACCCTCTAATACTTTCACTTTAATTGCACATTGTTCATAACATTTTGAACACATAGTATAAGCCCAATATTCTTTCTTACTGTCCCTTTGTGCAAAGAATTTCTTATATTCTTCTCTTTCCTTCTCAACTTGATTCATTTTTTCACCTTTAGATTAAATGGATTAAATTCCCCAACAATAGAGAACACTTTTATGATTTTTTATAAATTATTTTATCATACCAGTTTCTTTCATTATTTCTTTTACAGTTTCTATCTTTTTTGGTAGTGTTTCCATTACTTTATTACCAGGTACAAAGCTTATCATTTGGCCTATCTTTTTCATCTCCTCGACATATTCCCTTTCTTTACATATTGTTTCTAAGGCTTTTTCTATAATCTCAACTCTTTCTTTTGGAGTTTTTGCAGGTGCATATAAATAAATAGAAACTGGTATGTCATAAATGCTCCCTTTAAAAAATTCTTCAATATCAGGGATATTGGGATCAAGTCCATATCCTGTTGCTTTGTCGTAACTTAATAGAATCCTTGTTTTCCCTGCATCTGCTTGAGCTTTATGAGCAAAAGTACTCCCAACTGCCACAGGGACATGACCGCCAAGAAGAGCTGGTATAACATCAGTATCACCTTTCATTGGAACACCAATCATATTTAATTTTGCCTTCCTATTCATATTTTCTGTTCTGAAATATATAAATGTCCCAACACCTGGATGAGCATATTTAACCCCTGGATTTTTTCGCGCGTATTCTACAAATTCTTGAAAATTTTTCCATGGCGCATCAGCTCTTACGCTCAATGCATTACCCAGCAATGAAATCTGTGCAATAATTTTAAAATCCTCCATTTTATATGTTGCTGTTCTCATTAAGACTGATGTAAAGATGTCTGCAGCACATAAAAGTGTGTATCCATCAGGTGCGGCATTTGCGACATAAGTCACTCCTATCACAGTTCCTCCGCCAGGTTTAAATTCTACTATAAAAGGTGAACCAAAATGTCTTTCAAGATATTTTGCAGTAATTACAGATATCGTACTTACTGCTCCACCACCGGGAAATGGAGTAACAACTATGACAGGTTTAATTGGATATTTTTCTGTAGAATTTGAATAGTAAGGGTTGAAAGAAATAGAAAAAATCAAACTAATTAGTATAAAAAATATTTTCTTCTTCATATTTCCCCTCCTTTTTTAATTTTAGTCATCACTTATTACAACTTCTTTTATTTTTTTCTTTGTCTTTTTATATACTGATAAGCCAGAAGTAACAAATAGGCAAGCAGCAGCAATAAGAAGTATGGCGGAAATAGGCCTTGTTATGAATATTTTAAGACTCCCATCAGAAATGAGAAGAGAATTTCGAAAATTTGTTTCCATAAAAGGACCAAGAATCATGGCTATTAACATAGGTGCAAGTTCATATCCAAGCCTCCTTAAACAATACCCGATCAATCCAAATATTATCATAATAAATACCTCGATAGGATTATTGTTTATTGCATAACAACCAACCAGGCAGAAAAGAAGAATAAGTGGCATAAGCATTCTATATGGAATTTTCAAAACTTTAACCCATAATCCAATTAGAGGAAGATTAAGGATTAAAAGCATTATATTTCCAACATACATGCTTGCTATTACTCCCCAAAATATGTCAGGGTACCTCTGCATTAATAATGGTCCCGCTACAACTCCATGCATTAACAAAGCACCGAATAAAATTGCAAGAACAGGATTTGGAGGAATACCAAGGGCAAGCATTGGGACAAAAGCCCCGGTGGACCCTGCATTATTTGCAGTTTCAGGTCCTGCAACTCCTTCAATAGCGCCATTCCCAAACTCATTAGGATTTTTTGAAATTCTTTTCTCCAAAGTATAAGAGATAAAAGTGGGAATCACTCCACCACCACCTGGAAGTAAACCAATGAAAAATCCAATTACCGAACCTCTTAATATTGCCCCAATTGACCTTTTCATATCTTTTAGTGTAGGAAAAATATTCTTTATTTTTGTTTCAAGAATCGTCCTTTCTTTCAGTTCAATATTCATTAAAATCTCAGAGATCCCAAAAAGACCCATAGCAACAGGTATAAGTCCAATCCCATCAAGGAGTGTTGAAGAGCCAAAATAAAAACGTGGAAAACCTGTAATTGGATCCATACCAACTGTTCCAAGAATAAGTCCGATAATTATCATTATTATGGCGTTAAATGTCGAACCTCTTGCAAGATAGGATATTAAACTCATTGAGAGACACATCAATGAGAAAAACTCTGGGGGCCCAAATTTTAGTGCAGCATTTGAAAGTGGAATAGCTATGAACATAAGTGCAATAACACTTAATGTACCACCAATGAAAGAACCAATTGCAGAAATTCCAAGTGCAGGTCCTGCCCTTCCTTTTTTTGCCATTTGGTATCCATCAAGACACGTAATCACTGATGCTGCTTCACCTGGAATATTAACAAGGATAGATGTTGTTGAACCTCCATACATGGCACCATAATATATCCCTGCAAGCATGATGATAGCAGAAGCAGGAGATAAACCAAATGTGGTTGGAAGGAGTATAGACATAGCTGCAATTGGCCCAATTCCTGGGAGTACTCCAATGAGTGTACCAATTACAACACCCAAAAAACAATAAAAAAGAATATCAGGATGAAGGACATTTTTAAAGCCAAATAGTAAGCCACCAAAAATATCCATATTAATAAACCATTTTTAATAAACCTTGGGGAAGCCTAACTCCAAGATATGTAAAACCTAAATAACTTATAAACATGATACAAATTGTATACGTTATAATTTTAAACCAGTTTTTATAACCTGCTATTCTAAAAATAAAACTGAATGTAATAAATGTTGTAAAGATATACCCAATCAAATCTATAAAAATAGCATAAAAAAAGAGTAAGAAGAGAAGAGCAAAAAGTTTTTTAAAAAAGAGACGCACGTGAGTAGTTTCATCCAATCTCTTTTTTTTAAAAAAGATATTGATCTTATAAAGAGAAAGTAAAAATAAAAGAGAACCGAGTAAAAATGGAAATAGACCAGGGCCAGGATTATTTATACTTCCAATACCAATTTTATATGAATAGATGCTAATGGAAATACCAAGAGAAACGAGTATAACTATTAAGAAAGTATTAGGATTTACCATAGTTAGTTAAAAATTATTATATTCCCTCTTCTAAACTTGTCAAGTTTTTTCTAACCAAAGGTATTAATTTTATCATAGAGATAATTGAAATTTTTTTTTAAAAAGGTTACTATAATTGAGCCACGAAGGCAAAAGGGTCTGAAGACCTTTAACTTTCGTGGCATTTTTTTTAGAGGTAAAAATGGAAAAAAGAAAAGATTACTTTGATAAACATGCATCTAAATGGGACGAACATCTCCGATATGATGAGAAAATGTTAAGACTAAGAGAGATTGTAGGTTTTTTTGAGCTTTCCAAGGGATACTCTGTATTAGATGTAGGAACTGGAACAGGTGTTCTTCTACCATTTATCAAAGATGCTATTGGTCCTGAAGGCAGTCTTTTTGCTATAGATTTTTCATTTCGTATGATTGAACAGGCAAGAAATAGACCAGGAATTAATCCTGAAATTTTAATTAATGCAAGTGTTGAGGCTATTCCATTTCACTCCAATCGATTTGAGAGAGTGACATGTTTTTCAGCCTTTCCTCATTTTCCAAACAAGACCAAGGCCCTCTCAGAAATGGTCAGGGTATTAAAAAAAGGAGGAAAAATTTTTATTGCACATCTTCATAGTATAGAAGAGATTAACCAACTCCACAGGGAAATTGGTGGTGCAGTTGGCAATGATTTTCTTCCATCAAAAGAAGAGCTTCATAAACTTTTAATAGAATCAGGATTATGTGAGATATCTTTGCTAAATGAGCCAGGTAGGTTTATAGCTCAGGGAAGAAAGTTGTAGATGCATCATTCCATTGAATTAATTGATGTTCATATTAAGCTTGGAAATTTGCTCGTTCTTCAGGGAGTAAATATTGAGGCAAAGCCTTACGAATTTATATCTATTGTTGGTGCAAATGGTTCTGGTAAAACGACCCTACTAAAAGTGGTAAATGGCATCTTAAAACCATTTAAGGGAAAGGTTTTGGTTTTGGGCCAAGACCTTAGTTTATGCAAAAAACTTCATAACCTTAGAAAAGAAATAGCAGTTGTTCCTCAACGATCTAATTCAAATAGATTTCCTATTCGTGTAGAAGAAGCTGTGATAATGGGCAGATATGGAAAGATAGGTTTATTGAGAAACCCTGATTCAAAAGATTGGAAAAAGGCTTATGAAGCAATGGAAATTGTAGGTATAAAGGAATTTTCAAAAAAATCTGTTCATGAACTTTCAGGTGGTGAGCAGCAAAAGGTTTCGCTTGCAAGGGCGTTAGTCCAAGAACCCTCCATCTTGCTTCTTGATGAACCGACCACATATCTTGATCAAGAATCGGCATTGGAGATCATGAAGACGATATACTCGATCCATTGTGAAAAAGGATTCACTACGATTCTTGTTTCCCACGACCCATATTGGATAGAGCAATATAGTGACAAAATCTATCTTTTAAAAGAGGGAAAAAGTAATTTGGTCAGGAAAAAAGAATGAATATTATCCAAGCACTTGATTTCCCATTTTTTCAACATGCTCTGGTTGCAATTTTTTTTGCGAGCATTACTTTTCCCTTAATGGGTGTATTTATCATTTCACTTAATCTTATTCCCCTTCGTTTTGCAATGATGCATGTAGCCCTGCTTGGGGGAGCAATAGGTCTTTTCCTAAAGTTAGATCCAATGATTTTAGGTCTGACGTTCTGTGCCATTGCATCTATGGCCCTTGGACCTATATCTGAGAGGATGAAATTAGGAGTGGGGACAGTCTCAGGATATTTTATGGCACTAACCCTTGCAATTGCCTTTGTATTATTTTCTAAGGGAAATATTCATGTTATTGAGGCATTTAGCATTCTATGGGGGAATATTCTTTCACTATCAAAAACAGACCTCATAATTATAGGGGTTTTAAGCCTCAGTATTTTAGGCATTGTGCTTCTCTTTTTTAAAGAGATTCAAACCATGCTTTATGATAGAGAGATTGCTATAAATATTGGCCTTCCAGAAAAATTCCTATATTATTTAATTGTTTTTGTTTTGGGTCTAACCATTGCAGTATCTATGCGAGTAATTGGTGCACTATTGGTAGATGCTTTTGTTCTTCTGCCCGCTTTAGGGGCCTCCATTATTTCAAAAAGTTTAAGACAGTTGTTTTTTTTCTCTTCAATTTTCGGATTGGTTTCTGGTCTTTCAGGACTTTATATATCATTTATTATAGATATTCCAACAAGCTCAGCAATTATTATCATTACATCATTAATAATTGGAAGCTGTACAATTTTAAGGAGGAGGTTTATATGAATAAAAGAAAAAGTATCAGACTAACCTTAATTTTTTTGATGATTTTTTTGATTTTCCCTTCAATAATAATGGCACAAGGAATTGTAGTTGCATCTACATCACTTGCGGGAGCTATAGCAAAGGCTGCAGGAGCTAAAGATATTCGAGTTTTAACTCCTTCAGAGATTAAGCATCCTCCAGAATATGATTTAAAACCCTCGGATCTAATGAAATTTGAAGGAGCTGATATTGTGGTTTATGGTGGTTATGAAAAGATGGTTTCAAAGCTAATCGAAACATCAAAAAATAAAAATATTATTGCTATTCAAATAGATACAACTACTTCTCCTCAGAATTTAGTTGAACAGGTACGAAAGATTTCAAAGGTTTTAAAGACAGAAAAATGGGTAGAAGAATGGGAAAAGGAATTTAGTGAAAAGTTAAAGAAACTTCAAAATAAACTATCCCCTTATTTTGGTAAACGTGCAGTGGTTCATAAATTTGCCCAACCATTTGCTCGTTGGGCAGGGCTTCAAGTTGTTCATGTCATCAATCCTGGAGAACTTACACCAAAGGTTATTGCTGATTCTATTTCTAAGCAACCCGAGATCGTTATAGATATTGCTCATTTTCCAATTGCAAAAGTTATTTCAGAAAATGCGGGATGTAGATATATTCAAGTGATAAACTTTCCTGGGATTGGTGGTACTCAAAGCCTTGAGGATATCTTTGAATATAATTCAAAACAGCTCATTCAACCATAAATTAAATTACATGATTTTTGTTTGAGTATCCCAGAAAATAAAAGGTAAAGGCTGAAATAACAATAGCATGATCGATTTTACCCTTTAAGATTAATTTAGGGACTTCAGAAAGAGGGATAAGAATAACCTCTATATCTTCTGTTTGATCCGGTGTGGGATCTCCTATCTTTTTTAGACCACTGGCTAAAAATGTATAGCAACGATTGTTAAAAAGTGCGGGATTTGGATTAACCTCGCCAATCTTTATTAATTTTTCAGCCTGATATCCTGTTTCCTCGAATAATTCTCGTAAAGCAGCTTGTTCTGGAGTATCTCCAGGGTCGACCAATCCTCCAGGGATCTCAAGTGTGATATCTTTTGATCCATGACGATATTGTTTTACCATAACAACTTGATTATCATCTGTTATTGGAATTATATTAATCCAATCATTTGATTCGATTACATAGAAATCGTGTTGTAATCCTGTTCGTGGAGAAATAGCCGTGTCTGTGCGTATGGAGAAGACATGAAAAGATTGATTAAATTTAGATTGAATACATTTCCATTGTTTAATCATTTTTATGCCTTTCTTCTTTTATTATAAACTTGACAACTTTTTTTAAAATTGGTATTAAATGTCTCCTAATGTAAAAAATAAATTTTTAAATTATTGAAAAACAATATAACTTATTGCTATGATTTTTAAAAGACAAAGTGATATTTTTAAAAGACATAAAATTTTAAGAAAGGAGGTAGTTGGAATGAGAGGGAAAATAAATATATTCACTTTTGTTATGGTCATTTTTTTATCAATTATTTTTTATAATTCTAATCCAAATGCGCAGGTTAGGCAACTCTCAATGGGAACAGCAACCGTCGGTGGCATCTTTTACAATATTGGGAGTCCGGTTGCTCAATGTTTAAACAGGTCATTACCCGAGGTGAATATCACGGCAGAGATCACAGAGGGTTCGGTTGAGAATCTTAGACTCATAGGTCGGAAAAGAATGCATCTTGCAGTCATTACTCCCCAGATCGGCTATTTTGCAAGGAAAGGAATAGCAATGTTTAAAGATAATCCAGTAGATTTTGGAGTAGTTGTCCGTTTATTGCCCAACAGCAATGTATGGGTTGTACTTGAAAAATCTGACATTAAGAAATTTGACGACCTCAGGAACCGTAAAGTTGGGGTTGGTCCAGCATCTGGAGGTCTTGGGACTATTGCCCAAACGCAACTTCAATTTAATGGAATCGATTATAAAAAGGATATAAAACCCTTTTTTATGGGAGCAGGAGAGATGGCTGAGGCTCTTAAAGATGGAACAATTGAGGCGGCTTTTCTAACAGCAGAGCTCGCACATATGGTTGCATCGACACACAGAATTAGAATCATTTCATGGGGGGAAAAGGAGGTTTCAGATTTTATAGGAAAGCAACCTTTTTATGGAAGATACCTTATTCCTCCGAACTATTTTAAAGGTGTAAACTACCCCGTATTAACTATAGATAATGGAATTCAGTTGATTTGCTCAAAGGAGATGGAAGAGGGATTGGTCTATAAGTTGACAAAGACGATTATAGAGAATCTTGACTGTATAGCCAAGATTTATGCCCCAGCCAAAGAGATAACTCCTGAATGGGCTTCATCAGAACTTGGTAACCCTTTTCATCCTGGAGCAATCAAATATTTCCAAGAGAAGGGATTATGGAAGAAATGATTTTTAATGGAGGGGATAATGGAAGATGAAATGGGAATTTCCAAAAGATCAGCATCTATTCGTTCTTTTTTAGGCAGATGGATAGGTATAGCATTTTCTGTATTTGTCTTCTATTCAATGATTACATTAGAGATTCATGAACTTAAACTACTTGCCCTTTTTTTAAGTTTTACTTTAGCCTTGGCTTTTATCCATTATCCCCTTATTGCATCTAAAAGAGATAATGTCGGAATTCTAATAGTCGATTTAATATTTGTTCTTTTTAGTTTTATTGTAGGAGTATACATACTTATTGATTACTGGGATTTCATTGAAAGAGTTGGTCTTCCAAACAAAATGGATGTTATATTTGGTTTTATTTCTATTGTTTTGATTCTTGATGCTACCCGAAGGACTGTTGGATGGCCACTTGTTTTCATTGTTATTGTCTTCCTCATTTATACAATTTTAGGGCAACTTTTACCATCACCTCTTTCCCATAAAGGATATGACCTTGAAAGAATTACTACAACTTTATACATGAGTAAGAACGGCATATTTGGTGTTGCCTTAAAAACAATGGCCTATTTTATATTTTTGTTCATCGCCTTTGGTGCTTTTTTTGGTAATTGCGGTGGAACGGAATTCTTTATTGATCTTGCCAGTTCAATCTTTGGAAGACTAACAGGTGGTCCTGCAAAAATAGCAGTTGTATCAAGTGGAATGATGGGAACAATCTCAGGAAGTGCTGTAGCCAATACAGTGACAACAGGTACTTTTACCATTCCTCTGATGAAAAGAATTGGTTTTGAGAGTCATGTAGCAGGAGCTGTAGAGGCAACAGCCTCCTCTGGAGGTGCTTTAATGCCTCCGGTAATGGGTGCAGCTGCTTTTGTAATGTCTGAATTTTTGAGGATACCTTATATCTCAATCTGTAAGGCAGCTTTAATTCCAGCAATCCTTTATTACATATCCATATTTTGTATTGTCCATTTTTATTCTCTAAAAATAGGGCTTAAAGGTCTTTCTGGCGATGAAGTTCCAAAGATAAAAAATGTTGTCAAAGAAAGATGGTTATTTTTTATACCCTTATTCATTTTGATAATGGTTTTAGTTCTTGGGTATTCTCCAAGAGTTGCTGTACTCTATACAATCCTTGTAACAATTATTGTGGGAATCTTCAAAAAAGAGATAAGGACAACACCCAAAAAATTTCTTAATGCCCTTTACCAATCAGGCATTGATTCTGTGATGGTGTCAACAGCCTGTGCATCTGCTGGGATTGTAATTGGAGTAGTTCTTCTCACCGGTATGAGTGCTAAGATAACAAACTTAGTCCTTCAAGTCTCAGGCGGTTCTCTCATGGTTGCACTTCCCATGACTATGTTAGCCTCGCTTCTCTTTGGAATGGGACTTCCTACAGTGGTCTGTTATGTTCTTCTGGCCTCTACAGTTGCACCATCTCTCGTGGAAATGGGAGTCCTCCCTTTAGCTGCACACCTATTTATATTTTACTTCGGTATGCTTTGTATGGTTACACCTCCTGTGGCTTTTGCTGCTTATGCCGGAGCAGGTATTGCTAAGGCAGACCCTATGAAGACAGGATTTACAGCATGGATATTTGCCCTTGCAGGTTTTTTATTACCATATATGTTCGTATATAATAATTCTCTTCTACTCATGGGAAGACCATTCGATATAATAATAGCATTTATTACTGCTTGTATTGGAGTAATCTGTTTATCTGCAAGCATAATGAATTATTTTGTAAGAAATACAAATATTGTTGAAAGAATATTACTTTTTGTAGCAGCACTGCTTCTTATTAAGCCAGGTCTAAAGACAGACCTTTTAGGATTATTTTTTGCTTTTATTGTTTTCATTCGTCAAATAAGAATTAAATTTTTAATTAAAAACTCTTTAAAATGAAGGAGATCAAAAAATGTCTCAAAGAATTGAAGATTTTGGTGAATTGATTGAAACGGATGTTTTAATAGTAGGAGGTGGTCTGGCAGGGAACAATGCAGCTATTGGAGCTGCGGAAAAAGGGGTAAAAGTATTGATAGTGGATAAAGGTTCAATTGAAAGGTGTGGAGCGATTGCAGGAGGAGTTGACCATTTTATGGCCTATCTTAATACAGATGCGTGGGATACAAGAGAGGCTTATCTTGAATGGGTAGGAAAAATTGCACGAGGTGCAGTAAATCTGAGCGTCCAAAATGCTGTTTTCTGTAGAGAACTAAATTCAGCCATAGAAAGAATGGAACGTATAGGGTGTACCCTAAAACAGCCTGATGGGACTTATTATCGAACCTCCTCCCTTGGACAACCCGGTCCTTATTTTATTAATTTCAATGGAAAAAATCTGAAACCATTACTTGCACGAGAGGCAAGACGTCTTGGTGTTCGTGCTCTCGAGAAGTTTTCATTTTCAGGCCTTCTTACAGAAGACGGGAAAGTAATAGGAGGAGTTGGTTTCAATATAAGGTCAGGAAAATTTTATATCATAAAAGCAAAAGCAACTATCCTTGCAACTGGAAACACAAATAGGATTTTCGAAAACCCTTCAGGCCTCCCATTTAATACATGGCAATGTCCTGCAAATACGGGTGCTGCACAAACTATGGCATTTGAAGTTGGTGCAAAACTTGCAAATATGGAGTTTGTGAGGATAACAGTTGTTCCAAGGGGATTTAGCGCTGCAGGACTAAATGCACTTACAGGGATGGGTGGGAAAATAATTAATGCCGTTGGTGAGGAGTTTATGTTTAGATATCATCCTTCTGGAAGTAAAGCCCCACGTTATAAACTTGTTGAAGGGGTGATGAGGGAAATTTATGAAGGTAGAGGACCTGTTTATGTGGATTGCCGTCATCTTTCAGAAAGTGAATTGAATCATCTTAAAAAAACACTTGGTTATGATAAAGACACCCTTCCTGACTTTATTGAACAAAAAGGGATCGATCTTGGAAAAGATCTTCTTGAAATTATGGCCTCAGAAGGGATGCAGGGAGGTCCATCAGAGGTTTGTAGTAGTGGAATAATGATTGATGAAAAGACAGCATCTACAATTCCAGGTCTTTTTGCAGCAGGTGATTGTGCAGATCAGATGAGATGTGTTCATATCTGTACAACTGGAGGCTATCTTTCTGGAAAGATGGCAGCCGAATATGCAATCGCTTTAAACGTAGAGGCAAAAATTAATTTATCCCAGATCAAACAATTAAAGGATAAAACATTCTCACCACTCAGAGCCTCTGGAGATGTTTCTCAACGAAAATTTGAAGATACGATGAGAAAGATGCTTTGGCAGAACGCAGGGCCATACAGGAATGAAAGAAGCCTAAATGTTGCAATTGAGAAACTTGAAGAATTGGAAAGATATTTTAAGGAGATTAAAGCACAAAACTACCATGAATTAATGCGTGTCCTTGAAACTTACCAGATTTTGCAAGTTGCAAAGATGATGTGCACAGCCTCGCTTGCTCGAAAAGAGACTCGGTTTGGAGTATACCACTATCGAACCGATTATCCTGAGACGAAGGAAGATTTTGAAGGTCAAATCATTTTATGGAAAACTGATCAAGGGATAAAGACCGAATTTAAAAGACTTGATTATAATAGAATTCCAGAGCCATAATATTATGGAGGGTATAATATGCCACCTGTGATAGATAAAGAGAAATGTAATGGATGTGGAATATGTGATTTACATTGTCCTCTTGATGTAATCTATTTTGATGAGAAGGCTAATCTTCCTGTGATAAAATATCCTGACGAATGCTGGCATTGTGGCTCATGTAGACTTGATTGTCCAACAGGTGCAATCAATATACGCTTTGGACCTGAGATGTTGTTTCTTTAATTAGAATAGGTACAGTCTAAGTCTTTCTGGGCTTTTACATAATGAGGAATTGTTGGGAAAGGCTCATTAAAATAAGAAAGAAAGGAGGCTTTAATTTATGAAGGGGAAAATTTTTTCTTTAGGTTTATTCATCCTTATTTCTTTGCTCGTTATGTATGTGGGGGTTTCTAATTCACAGGTTCGTCAGCTTTCTATGGGTACATCTACTGTAGGTGGAATTTTTTATAATATTGGTAATCCCGTAGCGCAGTGTGTTAATAAAGCATTACCCGAAGTAAACATAACTGCTGAGTTTACTGAAGGATCTGTAGAAAATCTCCGTTTGATGGGAAGAAAAAGAATGCATCTTGCTGTTATTTCTCCACAAATAGGTTACTTTGCGAGGACAGGAACAGCTATGTTTAAAGGTAACCCTGTTGACTTCGGTGTTGTTGTAAGACTTTTACCAAATACTAATGTATGGGTTGTTCTTGAAAAATCTGATATAAAGAGCTTTTCTGATTTAAAGGGACGAAAGGTTGGGGTAGGGCCAGCATCTGGAGGTCTTGGAACTATTGCTCAAACGCAACTTCAATTTAATGGGATTGACTATAAAAAGGATATTAAGCCCTATTTCATGGGTGCTGGAGAGATGGCCGATGCTCTCAAGGATGGAACGATTGAGGCAGCCATATTAACTGCAGAGCTGACCCATATGGTAGCCTCAACCCATAGAATAAGGGTTTTATCTTGGGATGAAAAGGATGTGGCGAATCTCATTTCAAAACAACCATTCTTTGGTAGATACCTACTTCCTCCTAATTTTTTTAAAGGTGTAAATTATCCAGTGTTGACTATTGATAATGGGATTCAATTGATCTGCCTAAAGGATATGGAGGAGGATTTGGTCTATAAGATTACAAAGGCAATCATTGAGAATCTCGATTGTATTGCAAAGATTTATGCCCCAGCAAAGGATATTACCCCTGAATGGGCAGCTTCAGAGCTTGGAAATCCATTCCATCCTGGTGCAATTAAATATTTTAAGGAAAAAGGATTGTGGAAAAAGTAAAATTCAATCTTTCAGGTGTTTTTCTATGAGGATAAATATTCGATCAAATTTCGTTATACCAGGTTTAGAAGGGAGAGAAAATTTAGAAATTGACCGTGTTGAAATAAGTTTAAGGGAATTTCTCGAAGAGCTTTCTCGCAGAGCTCCAATACGTGTAGAGTATATTCGGCAAGGAATAATAGATCCTGATGAATGGGAAATTGAAATTAATAATATCCCGTACTACGCCTGTCCAGGCGGCCTTGATACTTTACTAAGAGATAATGATACAGTGACCATAAAAATTATGGCCCTTGGAGGAGGCTAAAAAGATTATTATTTTACTTTAAACATTAAGGAACAAATTTCATGATTGGCGCAGAAGCGATTTTAGAAATATTAAAAGCATGGAATATTCGCTTTTTTTTTGGCTGTCCTGGAACTACAGAGGTTCCACTCCTTGATGCGATGATCAATCGCACAGAACCTCAATTTATCCTTTGTGTTCATGAATGCACGGCTGTTTCTGCAGCAGATGGTTATTCCAGAGTGACAGGAAGTCCAGGTGTCGTAACCCTTCATGCCAATGTTGGTCTTGCTAATGGAATATCACATCTTCATAATGCCTCTGTTTCTGGAGCTCCAATCCTTTTAATTAATCTAATTAAATCTCGAAGACTACTTGGCAGACGTGGTTTTACAGTTGCCCATGACCACCAGGAGATGGTAAAGCAGTATACAAAGTGGGATTGGCAAGTTCTTACCGAGAAGAGCTTAGTTGAGGATCTTGAAAGGGCCCTTCGATTGACTATTACCCCACCCAAAGGGCCAACTTACATTGGAATACCCCAAGATATTCTCGAAGCTGATATAGGGGATATAAAAATTGAAGGTCCGCCAAAATCCAATTTATATTCTTGTCCTTCTTTAAAGGAGATTGAACAGGCAGCAGAGATATTGAAAAAAGCCCGTTTTCCTTTAATTATTTCAGGCGCTGGTGTTACCCAAGAAGATGTCTTAGATTGTGTTGTAAAATTAGCAAATAAGTTGGCCTCGGCTGTATGTTCAGAACATCGGCTGAATTTCGATTACAGTTCTTACCCGACTGAAGAAGATCATTTTGTAGGTTCTTTTCACCTAGAAGCTGAATTTCTCCAAGAAGCAGATGTTGTACTGGCTTTAGGTTGTAAGCTATTTATTGAGTTTGAACCACCCCAAAAACCATGGATTGACCCAACTAAAAAGATCATCCATTTAAATTGTGATCCTAAAGAGATTGGTCATATATATCCTGTGGAGGTAGGATTAATAGGATCGGTAAAAGAAGGCGTTGAACAATTGTTGAATAGGCTTGACCAAAAATTGAAAGGCAAAGAAGATATACTTCGTAAGCGTGAAATAAAAATTTTAGAATTTCATAAAGCGTATCTCAAAAGGCGTAAAGAATATATTGATAGTTTTAAGGAGATAGAACCTTTAAAAGTTGGGATGATAGTAAAAGAGTTAGCAAATCTTATAAATCAAAATACAACGCTTATTGCTGATGCAGTCACATCAAATGAACCAATTGTCCAATATTTACCTCGATACAATTCAAAGAGTTTTTTTGCTTCATCCTCAGGGGCAAGCCTTGGTTGGGGGATGGGAGCTGCAATTGGGATAAAGCTCGGTTGTCCAGAACGTGAAGTTCTATGTGTAACAGGAGATGGTTCATTTATATTTGGAATGCCAGCATTACACACAGCCATGAAATATCATGTTCCCGTAGGGTTTATAATCATTAATAATTCTTCTTATGCTGCAGTGAAAGCTGGATTGCTCAGGTATAAAGGAAAAGCCTATCAAAAGGGTTTTTTCCCTGGTACAGATATTAGTGGAGCAGATTATACAACAATAGCAAAAGGCTTTGGAGTTACTTCTTTTAAGGTTGAGTCACAAAAAGAAATTTCTATAATCTCAAAGGCGATGGGAAAAGAGAAAGAGCCAATCTTTGTTGAGGTATTAACCGATCCAACTGATCCAGGAAGGATTGAGCGTTAATTTATTAAAAGAGGTATGATATATGAAGCTTAAAGGAAAGGTTGCAATTGTAACAGGTGGAAGTAGGGGAATTGGCCGTGCTTATGCAATTAGACTTGCAAAAGAAGGGGCTAAAGTTGTTGTTTCAGATATAATAGAGGGTAAGGAAACAATCGAGACCATTAAAAAGGATGGAGGAGAAGCCATATATATTTATACAGATGTAACAGACGAAGAAAGTACCAAAGAGATGGCTCGAAAAACTTTTGAATATTTTGGTAGAATAGATATTCTTATAAATAATGCTGCTTTCTTTGCACAAATTGTAAAAAAACCATTCTATGAAATATCAGTGGAAGAATGGGATAAAGTAATGGCAGTTAATCTTAAGGGACCATTTCTATGCTCGAAGGCTGTTTTTCCATATATGAAGAGACAAGGTAAAGGTAAAATCATAAATGTAGCTTCAGGTGCCTTCTTTAAGGGGTTACCAAATTTTCTTCACTATGTAGTATCCAAAGGAGGGAATGTAGCCTTAACAAGGTCACTTGCAAGAGAATTGGGAGATTGGGGTATCTGTGTAAATGCGATTGCTCCTGGCTATACAGAAACAGAATATCTTAAACAACATCCACAGGATCCACCTGAATTTAGGAAATCGATTATTGAAGGAAGATGTTTTAAAAGGTCTGAAATACCTGAAGATTTAACAGGGACTATTGTCTTTCTTTGTTCTGAGGATAGTGATTTTATTACAGGCCAAACAATTGTCGTCGATGGTGGTTCGGTTTTGAATTAAAAATATTATACTGAGGAGGTTATATGAAAAGGATTGACGTTTTCAATCATATCTTTCCAAAAAAATTTTTTGAAAAGATGATAGAAATTGCTCCAGATGGTGCATATATGCAGAAGCGGGTTAGAAATATCCCATCGATTGTAGATCTTGATGAGCGTTTTAGAATGATGGATCTTTTCGAAGACTACGTTCAAGTCATATGTATCCCCAATCCCCCAATTGAGGTATTAGGTCCTCCTGCTGTAACTACTTATATGGCAAGACTTGCCAATGATGGAATGGCAGAGCTGGTTCAAAAATATCCCGATCGTTTTCCAGGATTTATTGCATCATTGGCCATGAATGATCCAGATGAAATGATGAAAGAGGCAGAACGAGCAATAAAAGATCTTGGAGCAGTGGGTGTTCAAGTATTTACAAACGTATTGGGAAGACCACTCACAAGACCTGAAACTATGCCATTATTTGATTTAATGGCAAAATTTGATCTTCCTATATGGATTCATCCAGCAAGAGGAGCTGATTTTCCTGATTATAAAGAAGAAACCAAAAGCCATTATGAGATCTGGTGGACATTTGGTTGGCCTTATGAAACAAGTGTTGCAATGGCCCATATAGTATTTTCGGGTATTTTTGATAAATATCCAAATATTAAGATTATCACTCATCACATGGGAGGAATGATTCCCTATTTTGAAGGACGTGTTGGACCAGGTTGGGATCAATTGGGTAGTAGAACATCAGATGAGGACTATTCACAAATATTAAAGAGATTAAAAAGAAGGCCTATTGATTATTTCCATCTATTTTATGCAGATACAGCCCTCTTTGGTGCAAGGGAGGCTACGATTTGTGGTTTAAAATTCTTTGGAGCAGAAAGGGTATTATTTGCTTCGGATATGCCTTTTGATCCCGAAAAGGGGACAGCCTATATTCGGTGGACCATAGATATCATCGATAGCTTAGATATAAAACCAGAAGAACGTCAGGCTATCTATGAGGGAAATGCAAAAAGGATAATGAAATTAAAATAAGAGAAATTTATTTTAGATCAAGGACAAAAAGAAAGGAGCATTTCCCTTAAAATGACTGCTCCAATAATAGATGAGATTTGTGTTGGATCATAATCAGGGGTAAGCTCAACAATATCGAATCCAACTACATTTAAACATTGTAATCTTTTTAAGAGTGAAATAAATTCTTGAAAAGTAAGGCCCCCTGGTTCAGGTGTTCCAACTCCAGGAATTATACTGGGGTCAATGACATCAAGATCAAGAGTTATATAGACAGGTTTATCTTTTAGCTTTTTTGTTAATCTATTTATTTCTACTTGAGTTGTAGATTTTATAGAATTTATCTTTTTTGCATATTTAAACTCCTCTTTTTCCCCTGAACGGATACCAATTTGAAAAAGCCTATCTTCACCAATATGTTCTATAATTCTTTTTATAACAGTACTGTGAGAAAGCCTTTCACCAAGATAATGGTCCCGCAAATCAGTATGAGCATCTATTTGAATCAAATAGAGATTTGGATAAATTTTAAAGAGTTCTTCAATAATGGGAAGGGTTATGAGGTGATCTCCACCTAATAATACTGGAAACTTCTTTGCCAATAAAATTTCTTTTAAGGCCTTTTTGATTAAATCAAGAGATATTTTCTTTTCTCCAAGAGGAAATTCAAGGTCTCCCATATCATGTATAGAAAGTGATTCAAGGTCTCGATCAGAATATGGGCTATAGGTTTCTATTCCCCATGAGGCTTTACGAATGGAAGATGGTCCAAACCTTGCTCCAGGCCTAAAAGTTGAACTACCGTCATAAGGACAACCTAAGAGGATAATATTAGCCTCTTCGAAGGTTGATCTTGCCGAGATAAATGTCTTTTCAATAATAGGGAGTTTCATTTGTTGTTTTCAGCTTGAAGAGAGTTTATCATTAGGAGGTTCATTTTTAAAAGATTAAGAGTATATAAGCAAAGGGTAAATAATTTTAATTAATCCCAGAGGACAACAGCAGCAAATGCAGCCCCGATCTTTTTTACTCTATATTCAATAGCAATTGATTGGATTTCCTTAATCTCCCATCCTCGAAGTTTCATCCCCTCAACGGCCATGGCTCTAACAGTTTCTTCAATCTTACTTTTTTCCCCTTTGGCAGAGTATTCCATGATTAGGCCATTCTTGTCTTCATCCTTTGGAAGTGCGATGGCCACTCCTGCAGAGATAATCTGTCCAGGTTCATCATTGGTAATCGCTGCATAAGCCACTGGTACAAGAGCACCTGGTGGAAGCGGGATTGGCGAAATGAGTTGGCATCGTGGAGGAACAATGCTCGACATCTTAACAAGGTTTGTATTTCCAATCCCTGCTTGAATAAGTGCTCCGTCAAAGGCATTAAGAGGGGTGAATCCATCGGATGCCCCTGAGACCAAAAAATATTTTGTAGGTGTCTTAAATATCACTTCCCTTCTCCCCCATAAGGTATTTTTTTATTGACCACAAAGCCAAATGCTTTATGGTATCCAAAGTTTGGTATAAAAAGAAATTTGTTTAATAAGCTTTAAGCAACTATACAAAGAAAATAGTTTAATAAAATAAACTCGAAAAAAATTATAACGCTATTTTTTATTTTGTCAAGTATTTTTTAAAATTATTTTTTAAATTTTTGAAGCCTAATTGTACAAAGATCAAGATAACCTGTTTTTATAATCATAGTAATCAAATTCCCTAATTAGTTTAAATCCGTATGTTTCACTCCACAAACCTATAGAAGGATGGGCAATACCATTGAACATGGTTGTTTTTACAGTTGTATAATGAATCATATCATCGAATATAATTTTATCTCCGGGTCTTAGTTCGTTGTCGAATGACCAATTTCCTATATAATCGCCAGCAAAACAACTTATTCCACCCATTCTATAGGTTGGTTTTCCTATTACTTCATCAGAAGCTCCAAGTATCACAGGTTTATAAGGCATTTCTAAACAATCAGGCATATGGCAGGTAAAAGAGATGTCAAGGATCGCAGTTTTTATACCAGCATTTTCTATAATGTCAAGAACCGTCGAGACTAAATAGCCTGTTTTGTAGGTAAAAGCACTTCCAGGCTCCAAGATAATATCAACGTTGTATCTTTTTTTAAAATTGGTTAAGATATCAACTAAATGTGTGATATTATAACCATTTTTAGTAATAAGATGACCACCTCCCATATTAACCCATTTGATTCTATCTAAGAAATTACCAAATTTTTTTTCGAATACCTCCAAGATCCTTTCAAGATCATAAGAGTCTGCTTCGAAAAGAGAGTGAAAATGAAGTCCTTCAACTTCTTCTGGAATTCCTTTATTAAGTTTTTCGGCTGTAATACCAAATCGTGAACCTGGTTGACATGGATTATAAATATCGTATGATGTATTTGATATTTCGGGGTTTATACGAAGGCCAACTGAAACACCTTTCTTTAAGGCAAGCTTTGAATATCTTTGAAATTGGTTTAAGGAGTTAAAGATAATGTGGCTACTGTAGTTTAATATCTCATCAATATATCGATCCTCAAAGGCTGGACTGTATGTGTGTGCCTTTACCCCTAATTCTTCAAAAGCCAATCTTGCCTCATTAAGTGAGCTTGCCGAAGCACCAAAACCATATTCTTTGAAGATTGGAAATAATCCCCAAATGGCAAACGCCTTAAAAGATATAAGGATATCAATTCCTGCTTCTTCCCTTACCTTTTTTATTAATTCGAGGTTATTTCGTAATAATCGTTCTTCGATTACATAACAGGGGGTTTTTATTTGGCTAAAATCAACTCCTTTTTTTGTCATCTACTCCTATAATTCTAAATCAATATCATGGAGTTCGTGCCATGGAAGTCCATGTAACTTTAACTGTTCCATAAATGGATCAGGATCAAATTCCTCGGTATTAAAGACACCAGGTTTTTTCCATAAACCTTTTATATATAGCATAGCTCCTATCATAGCAGGAACACCTGTTGTATAACTTATGGCCTGCGTTCCGGTCTCTTTATAGGCATCCTGATGTTTGCAGTTATTGTAGATATAATAGGTTTTTTCTTTTTTGTCTTTTATTCCTCTAATCCTACATCCAATAGAGGTTTCCCCTGAATAGTCTTTACCGAGTTCAGAGGGATTAGGTAAGACTGCCTTTAAAAATTGAAGGGGTACGATTTCCTTACCTTCGTAAAGTATAGGTTTAATACTTGCCATTCCAATATTTTGAATTACTTTAAGATGGGTTAGATATTCTTGATCGAAGGTCATCCAGAATCTGGCCCTTTTTAAAGTAGGAAAGTTTTTCACAAGTGATTCTAATTCTTCGTGGTACATTAAATAGGATTCCCGGGGGCCAATATTTGGATAGGTTAATGTTTTATGAATTTCATGAGGTTCTGTCTCAATCCATTTTCCGTTTTCCCAATATCTACCTTTCTGGGTAACCTCACGGATATTTATTTCTGGATTAAAATTAGTTGCAAAAGGTTTTCCATGCTCTCCTGCATTACAATCAACAATATCAAGATAGTGGATTTCATCGAAATGGTGTTTCGCAGCATAGGCAGTAAAAACTCCAGTCACACCAGGATCAAAACCACATCCTAAAATAGCAGTAAGTCCTTTTTGCTTAAATTTTTCATGATAGGCCCATTGCCATTTGTATTCGAATTTAGCTTCATCCGGAGGTTCATAATTTGCAGTATCTAAATAGCTTACCCCTGCCTCCAGACAGGCATCCATGATGGTTAAATCCTGATATGGAAGAGCTACATGAATAACAATATCTGGATTAAAACTTTTAAATAGTTCAACAAGTTGACGAGTATTATTAGCATCTACCTCGGCCGTCTTTATTCTATTTCCTCCAACAGCCTTTGCAATAGCTTCACACTTAGAGAGGGTTCGGCTTGCCAATAGGATATCTGTAAAAACCTCCGGGAGTTTAGCCACTTTGTGAGCTACTACAGTTCCTACGCCTCCAGCTCCTATAATTAATACCTTTGCCATAATCGTTCACTCTTTTTGATTTAAAATCAAAAATAAGGTGGAGAGGTTATCCATAAAACTATTGCATTTCGAGAACTTGTATTCTGAAGCCAATGTTCTTTTTCAGACCAAAAATAGAAACATTCCCCCTTCTTTAGCTTGATAATCTCTCTTCCGAAGCGGAGAGAGATTCTTCCTTTAATGACAAATCCAAATTCTTCTCCCTCATGGGGTTTCTCTTTTGGAGTTGATTGCCCCTGTTTTAAGGTAAGAAGCACAGGTTCAAGCCTACGGTTTGTTGAACCCGGAACCAAAAGTTCAAATTTATGAACCTTCTCTTTTTCGAGGGGAACTCTATCCTTTTCACGATAGACAATTTTTTCCTGCGATGTTTCTCGGAAAAAATCAGAGATATTTTCATCTAAGGCATCAAGAATCTGAACCAGACTATCAAGGGAGATGGAGGTTAGATCCCTTTCTACCTGAGAGATAAAACCTTTTGTGAGGTTTGCCCTTTCAGCAAGTTCTTCTTGTGTGAGATTACTCATTTGTCTCAAATTCCGAATTCGTTCACCTATCTTCATATTTTTAAACAATATGTTTAATAATCTGTAACAAATTATAGAAAGAAATTAGTTTAATAAAATAAACTAACAAAAATATAACATTATTAAAAAAATTGTCAAGGTCTCTTAGAAAATTATATCCTTTAAAATTAAGTTTCAACTGAAGTGCCAAGCATCTTTACAGTAAATTTAGCTTAGGTTATTTTTTAATTGAGGTCTAAAAATGGAGAAAATTGTAATCCGAGGAGCTAAAGTTCACAATTTAAAAAATATAGATGTTGAGATACCACGAAATTGTTTAGTCGTTATTACAGGATTAAGTGGTTCTGGAAAATCAACCTTAGCCTTTGATACTTTATATGCAGAAGGGCAAAGAAGATATGTGGAATCTCTTTCTGCTTATGCACGCCAGTTTTTAGAACAGATGGAGAGGGCAGATGTTGAATCTATAGAAGGTCTTTCTCCTGCCATTGCTATTGATCAGAGAGGGATATTAAAAAATCCTAGGTCCACAGTTGGAACAATAACAGAGATCTATGATTACCTCAGACTGCTTTTTGCGAGAATTGGGGAGGCCTTCTGTCCGAATTGTAATTCTCCTATATCTTCCCAGAGCATTCAACAGATGGCAGAATCCATTTTACGACTTCCAAAAGAAACACGTTTGATGATCCTTTCTCCCATTGTAAGAGGCAAAAAAGGAGAGTATCGAAAGGAATTAGAATCATTGAGATTAAAGGGTTTTACAAAAGTAAGAATCGACGGAGAGATAAGAGACCTTGAAGAGGATATAAAATTGGATAAAAAGAAACGCCATGATATCGAAGTCATTGTTGATCGTCTAATCCTTAGAGAAGGTTCAGAAAAAAGAATCAATGATTCGCTTGAAATTGCATCTCAACTTTCTGGCGGGATTGTTAAGGTTGAAGGAGATAATTTTTCACCTATACTATTTAGTCAAAAATTCTCATGTGTTGACTGTGGTTTCAGTTTTCCTGAAATAACTCATAGGATATTTTCTTTTAATAGTCCTCAAGGGGCTTGTCCTTCGTGTAATGGTTTGGGTACTAAAAGGTATTTCGATCCTAACTTGATTGTTCCGAATCCTTCCCTTTCATTAAATGAAGGGGCTATTCTTCCCTGGAAAGAGAAGGGATCTTCTTTTTTGAAGCCTATTATTGAAGGACTCTCAAGACATTATCATTTCGATCTCAATACCCCTTTCAATAAGCTACCCAAAAATGTTCAAGATTTTCTTCTTTATGGTTCAAGGGGTGAGAAGATTTCTTTCCAGGTTCAAGGAAGATATGGTTCCCAAATCTTTAGACAAGAGTTTGAAGGGGTAATAGGAGAAATGGAACGAAGATTGGAGGAAGAAGGAGATGAGAATGAGGAATTAGAGAGGTTTATGAATTTTGCACCTTGTAGCGAGTGCGGAGGCAGCAGGCTTAAAAAAGAGGTTTTGTCTATAAAGATTGGAGGGAAATCAATCTCAGATGTGACTTGTCTTAATGTAAAAGAAGCATTGAATTTTATAAAGAATTTAGAGCTTAGTGCTCGATCTCAAAAGATTGCACAAAGAATACTTAAGGAGATTGAAGAGCGACTAAAGTTTATGATTGAAGTTGGTTTAGATTACCTCACCCTCGACCGTCCAGCAATGAGCCTATCAGGAGGAGAGTCTCAAAGAATTCGTCTTGCAACCCAAATTGGTTCAAGTTTAGTTGGAGTTCTTTATATACTTGATGAACCCAGTATAGGACTTCATCAACGGGACCATTTACGATTACTTGGAACATTAAAACACCTTAGAGATCTTGGAAATACAGTTGTAGTTGTAGAACATGATGAAGAGACTATAAGATCTGCTGACTATATTATTGATATGGGACCCGGTCCAGGAGAAAGAGGTGGAGAGGTTGTCTTTGCAGGACCGCCAAGTGAATTAATCAAATCTGATAAGTCATTAACAGGAAAATATCTTTCAGGGAAAATGTCAATTCCCATTCCTCCAAAGAGAAGGGCAGTTGGAGATAAATTTATTATCCTAAAAGGAGTCAAAACCAATAATCTAAAGAATATTGATGTTCGTATTCCATTGAGTGTTTTTACATGTGTGACAGGGATTTCTGGATCTGGAAAGTCATCTTTAATTATTGATACCCTTTATCCCTTATTAATAAAGAAACTTTACAATGTTTCCAAAAGGAAGGTTGAGGCGGATGCAATAGAAGGAGTAGAATATATTGATAAGGTGGTTCACGTAGACCAAACTCCAATAGGACGAACTCCACGATCAAACCCAGCAACATATACAGGTCTTTTCCAGTATATTCGTGAGCTTTTTTCCCAGCTTCCGGATTCGAGAATAAGGGGATTTTTACCTGGTCGGTTCAGCTTTAATGTACCAGGGGGGAGGTGTGAGTCATGCAAAGGGGATGGAGTTTTAAGAGTAGAAATGCATTTTTTGCCTGATGTTTATGTAACATGTGAAGAATGTGGGGGTAAGCGTTTTAATCGTGAAACCCTAACTATTAAGTACAAAGGTAAAACTATTTCTGATGTTTTAGATATGACAGGTGAAGAAGCCTATGAATTCTTTCATAGTATTCCCATAATTCGGGAGAAGCTTAAGGTCCTCTGTGATGTAGGATTAGGCTATGTAAGACTTGGACAACCTGCAACAACTCTTTCTGGTGGAGAGGCACAAAGGATTAAACTTGCTAAGGAATTAAGTAAAAAAGAGACAGGAAAGACGGTTTATATATTGGATGAACCTACAACAGGCCTTCACTTTGCAGATATTCAGAGGCTTCTTGACGTACTTAATCAATTGGTAGATAAAGGAAATACAGTTATTGTAATAGAGCATAATTTAGAAGTGATAAAATCAGCAGATTATATTATAGATTTAGGTCCTGAAGGAGGAGACAGAGGCGGTGAAGTTATTGGATATGGGACGCCCGAAGAGCTTATAAAAAATGAACAATCCTATACAGGTCAATTCTTGAAAAAGAAGATATTAAATTTTATTAATTGATCGGTATAAAGGAATCTAAAGGAAAGGGGTTTGAATGCAAAAGAAATCAAAAAAGAAAAAAGGGTTTAAAAAATTTATTTTTTTAATATTTATCATTGGAGTAATTGGTTCTTTCCTTTATCTTTTCCATGATAAGATATTTGATTTTTTTAGAGCTAAGATGGAAAAAAGAAGGGTATTTAAAGAGCAAAAAGAAATAGTCCTTTATTTTATGGATAATGAGAGTGAATATCTTGTAGGTGAAAAAAGGAAGATAGAAAAGAAAGGTAACCTTAATGAGGAAGCCAAGGCATTGATTGATGAACTTATCAAAGGTCCTAAAAAAGGGCTTATTCCAACTTTACCTTCTAAAACAAAGTGTCTGAATCTCAGACTTAATGAAAAGGGGTTAGCAATAGTAAATTTTAACAACTCACTTTCTAAAGATCATCCTGGAGGGAGTTCAGCTGAGATGGTAACTGTTTATTCTATCGTAAACTCTTTGGTCCTAAACTTTCCAGAGATTAAACGCGTCCAGATTTTGATTGATGGAAGAGCTATTGATACTATATCAGGCCATCTTTTATTGAGGTATCCTCTTAATCCGAAGTTAGAGTTAATCAAGCAGAAATTCCGTAAAAGGATTTTTTTCTTTGTGAATCCGCCACAGATTCCAGCAGGTTAGCCCCTCGTCATCTTTCCTGAGCAAATTCGCATTCGAAAAATTACTTGACAAAATAATATA